>Ga0228536_1000098_pt1 | contig 220057 bp, 209 predicted proteins | sample SJ1Smetagenome_FD_168611 | JGI IMG/M metagenome (GOLD analysis project Ga0228536, IMG submission 168611) | Enriched culture of PCE-dechlorinating microbial communities from Ithaca, New York, USA - SJ1.S | ecosystem: Engineered > Modeled > Simulated communities (microbial... > Unclassified...
GAGCGCCTGGCCGGGGTCATGGCGGACGCCTCCTTCTGCCCCCTGGGCCAAACCGCCCCGGCCCCCCTGATGAGCCTCCTCAAACTCTTCCGCCAGGAGTTCGAGGATCACATCGCCGGGAAATGCTACCCACGGCGTGTGTAAGATGTAAACTTGACGAAACGAGGGAACGACCCAGGGCAGGCCCGTCAACAGCCTGCCCTGTTCATGCCGCACCCGGTAACCAGGACCTTTTCAAAGGGAGCCAATGCGCTTGATTGCCGCGAATACTTTCCGTTCCATGATACTCATTGTTGCAACACCAGTTCTTGTTTTTCAAAGACCGCAACTTCTGGTCTCCAGTTCGGGTTCAGGGGTCTGGGATCCCAGATTTTTTATTCTTTCCGTCATGTTATTTTTTTTTATTCTGATCGGAGCGAAGCGGAGTGAAGAATCTAACCGTGGTTAAAAGAGAGATTTCTCGCTTACGCTCGGAATGACAATAATACCTTTCTGATTGCTATTTAGCATCAGAAGATCCAGCAACCCGCCGTTGGGGCAGGCGAAGCGGCACCAAGCGTTCATCACCCAAAGCCCCGCAGCCAAAAAACAAGTACAAAGATGGTCCGTTCCACCCGCAGAGCGGTGGCATGCTCAAAGGTGAGGGACACCACCGGGAAGAACTCCCCGACGCGCATGGGAATGTTCATTCGGGGTTGCGCCCCGATGCACCAAAAATACCCAGCCACTGCCAGACTCACATACTTGCCGTAGGGCGGGAGACGGGCTACTATGTTTTTGGCCGCCAAACGGTACGGGGCCAGAAGGCTCACGATTTGGCTGGCTAAATCTCCCGGGCAGGCCCAACCACAGAAAGCCCGGCCAAAGAGCAGCGCCGGAACCGGCAGCAACAGCCAGAAGCCCCAGAATATGGAGAAAGTGGCCCCGTGACAGGTGATCACCCGGCAGTTCGGGCAGCTGATATAGGAAACCAGAAAGGGGCAGCGAAAGATGCCGTAAAAGGACCATTGGCCCAACAGGCCCAGGAACGCACCTGTGACAGGCGGCGCCATCGGCTCAAAGCCACGGAAGTGGTAGCAGGGGGTGAGACTGCGGTTGAGGAGGGAAACGAGCCGAATTGATCAGACATCTTTGCCCCCCAATTGTTCGATGATCTCCTGACCCGGGGGAGAGATGGCCGGAATGAAGCCAGCTTTTTCGAAAAAGGCCTGACCGACGGGCGAGGTGATAAAGTCTACATAATGATCGGCTAGAGCCCGTTCCTGGGCGAATTTCATCAACCGCCGCCAAGAGGGTCACGATTACTTCAGGATTATGGCCGCCACGGGACACAAGACCATGGAAGTTTTCAAGCGCTACGACACTGTAAGCAAAGCGGAAGTGAAGACCCTGGTGGTGGCGAAAAAATAAACGCATGGACACCAATATGGACACCATGCGGTTTTAGTGAAGGTCTGATTTTCGGTAACCGACTGATATTATTGGCGGGCGATAGGCGACTCGAACGCCTGACCTTTGGTTCCGGAGACCAACGCTCTATCCAACTGAGCTAATCGCCCGCATTCTGATTATCTGAAATTTATCACAATATTATTCGTTGTCAATATGTTAAGCCTCCGGAAGGTCCCGTTGTGTCGATCCCACGGCCGGAAAATAAGCAAAAAAAACCCGGAACCGGACACTGCCGAATTCCGGGGGCCACCCCAGGAGGAGGGCTCTTGGGTCCCTGGCACGGTCCAGGGGCCAGGGTAAATAATTAATCGACTTCACTCATGCGCTTGCCACAGCACTCCGGACGCGGTTCACCAGGCTTGGCTTCTTTGATGGCATTGCACTGGGCACAGTAATACTTGACGCTCTCTTCCGCTTCGGCCGGTTTATTTGCACAACCGCAGGAACACATGTTCTTACCTCCCTTGAAAAAATGCGCAATATTTTGCTGATCTCAGTATGGTCATTGACAAGACGTCACTTCGCTGCCGGTCTCTCGTACTGGTCCAGGATCTCCCAACCCTTTTCCACCCACGCCGACAACGGCGGAGGCAGAAAGCCCTTGAAAAAATCCTTCTTATCCCGAGTGTCCTGCATCTGGACGTCAACCTCCACCTCTCCCTTTTTGACCCGATAACCCCAGTCGAAATTATCATTCGTGGAGGGTGCGGTGGCCTTGCCCTCATAATGGAGCAAGTTGCCCTCTTTTTTCACTTTGGAATAGGTATAGCAGCAATCGCCTCCCATGCCGCTGCACCCGCACTTGCCCCGTTGCAATACCAGCCCATCAACCTGAAAACCGCCCGGGGCTTTTTCGATCGTTATAGTTCCCATCCTCGACTCCTCACCAGTGGATTCCCTTCAACGATTATATTAAAAATAGGAATAATTGCTGATAAGTCAAGGGAAGATTCTTACTTTTTCCCAAAAAAAATTAATCGCCATGCATACCCCCTGGCCCTTGGGAGTACGGGCTTTATCGAACGCAGGGTCCCAAGCGGAAGACGCCCTCGGGAGTCATCTCCGCCTCGAGGCCAACGTGCCGGAGCAATTGCGATAATGGCCGCCCCAATAGAAATTCCATCGCCACCGGGTGGATATCCCACTCTTCCAGCAACATCTGACGCAGGTAATGGTCAAAATGCAGCATTTCAAAAATCTGTTCGGAAGCGCCCTCATCCCCGGCCGACAGGGCTTGGATGGCGGCGTCAAAGGCTTCCAGGCCGCACCGCTCTTCGTGCGCGGACAATAGACCCCAGAGTTCCGGATGTTCCCCGAACAGGTCGCGGCGCCCCAGGAAGGGGCCTGGGGCCTCCGGGGCCTCCGGGGCCTCCGGGGCCTGCGAGGCCTGCGAGGCCTGCGAGGCCTCTTCGTCGCCCTCTTCCCGCCAACAGAGTTGCACCCGACATTGCTGCGGGCGGTGTTCGTAAATCAAGCAGCGATTGGGGCCCTGGGCATAGAACAGACAGGTGCTGGTGCCCGGGTGCTCCCGGATCTTGAGGCGTTCCGAAGTCAGGATCTGCACCTTCTGGTCCCGGGGCGAGCTGACCTTCTCTCCCTGACGCAGAGTATAGACATCGGTGTACCCCAGGATGTTATCCTGAAAGAGCCGGAGATCGTCCCGCGTCAGGGTGGGACTGCTCTTTTCGCAGCATTCCCCGCAGCGGATACACTCTTCCCGGCAGCGGGCCAACTCGGCCTTGGTGGCGGTCATCAGGTCCATCCAACGCTGGGCCCGCTCCGGAGGGGGCATCTTGTCCCAATCATAGTAGAGTGATTCGAAATCGGCGGCAGCCTCGATGCGCTCGGCCAACAACCGGTGTCGTTCGCTGCCGGCGACGCCTCCCATGACCTCGTCCAGATATTCTTTCCACAGGCTGGCCATAACTTCCCGATTGCCCCGTTCCAGGGCCACCAGGGGATTATCTCGAATCTTGCCTTTGAATTTTTTCCCTGTTTGCATAGTCCATCCTTGTGTCCCCCGGGCAGGTCGGCGCCTCTTCTCTCCGACCGCTCATGTTACCCCTTCCTCTGCCGGCAAACCTGATGCGCTCATCGCTGGTCCCCGGGAACCTGTGTAATTACCTTTAAATATAACAGGTGGAAAAGTGCCTGTCACCCACCGGGCACGCCGGCAGTGCGGGCGATGAACTGGACCAGGCCGCAGGTCAGCTCCGCCATGGCCGCCAGGTCCAGCCGCTCCCAGGTATCGCCGGGGCCGTGGTAGTGGGGATTGCGCAGGAAGGCGGTGTCGGTGAGCATCACTGCGGGGAAGCCCTGGTCCCAAAAGGAGGCGTGGTCGCTAAGGCGGGTCTCGGGGAGAATATAGCCGTCGAAGGGCACTGCCAGAGAGGTCGTAGGAAGACTGCACCCCTCCCGCAGGGCCGACTCCAGGTCTCGCATCAGGCCCCGGGAGCGGCGGTTGGCCACCAACCCGATGAAGTTACCGGTGGTGGGATACCCCAGGAAACGCAGGGGGAAAGGCAGCTCCTGGCTCTCGGGTTCATGCAGGTAGTAGCCCACCATCTCCAGGCAGAGCATCCCCACTAGTGCATCCCCGGCCTGCCGCGCCTGTTTGGCATAGACCCGGCTGCCCATGTACGGGGTAAAAAAGGCCGGGGGCTCTTCGGTGGTGAACCCCACAAAGGCCCAGGGCAGGTCGGGGCCCAGGTCCCGGGCCAGCCGGGCCGTCTCCAGGAGCACCGCCACCCCGCTGGCGTTGTCGTCGGCCCCCGGGGTGCCCGCCACCGTGTCGAAGTGGGCCCCGAGGATGTAGTAACCTTGGTGCGGCCTTTGGCCGGCGATGACGTTAGCCACCTCCTGGCGCAGGTAGATGAAGGGCTGGCGCTCCGCCTGATAACCCATCTCCCGGAACTGCTCCCGGACGTAGTCCTCCGCCGCCTTGAGCTGCCCGGGACGATACACGCTGCGATCCCCCAAGGTTTCGGAGAGAAATCGCAGGTGGGCCTCCAGGCGCTCCCGCACCGTGTTCCGGTCGGGGCTCAGGGTCATGGGCGCCGCCGGGAAAAGGTCAGGATAAGTTTCTGCACCAGTCCGCCCCGGTTTTCCGGGGTGACGGTCACCAGGCTGAGGCCGGGCCCGGCCTTCACCTGCCGGATAAAGCCCTCCCCCTTGAGGGCCACCGTGGCCAACAGCGGCACGGGTCCCGCCAGCAGGCGCTCCATGGCCTTTATAAAGCGGGGGGACAGGCACTCCATCTTGCCGATCTCGTCAATGAGCATCAACTCCGTCTCCGGTCCCGGCTCCATGGCGGGCAGGGCCACCCGGTGCAGGGCCGCCAGGTCCACCCCGTACCGGCCCACCCGCGGGGGACCGGGGAATTTCACGTGGCTGAGCCTCCCCCGCACCCCCGCCAGGGTCACAATCTCGAAGCCCACCCGCTGGCCGCCCTCCCGTACCTCCCGGGTGAGGAATCCCCCGGTCGGGCCGGGGAACTGCGCCGCCACCCGCTCCACCAGAGTGGTCTTGCCGCAACCCGGCAGCCCCGTGAGGAGCACCTTGGGGGGCAGGTGGGCTTTGCTAGAGCCGTGCATGGGCGAAGGCCCGGCGTCGGTTCATAATGGGTTAAGTATAAGGATGGCTCGGGTAGTTTTCCAGAGGCAAGGCAGGGGTTGAGATCGGACGGCTGGATTTTCGCTAGAGGTTGAATATCAAGCCTTTCACCAGCATTGAGATGATTGATCTGGGTCCGCCATCAACGTGACCATAAGGGGGCCTAGCTCCCCCACCAAGTCCTCTTGATCTCCGACCTATTATTGCCCTGCCATTCGTCACGTTACCATACCTGACCGGCCACGTTCGCATCGTCAATTCTGCTGCCACCGACCCTGGGTCTCAGCAAAAATTGTATTCGCTGGGGAGGAGACTGCGTCGCCTACCCTTCAATCTTCCTTTGACGAACCTGAAGACCAGGTCCCTGTCGTCCCAGGTTCTCATGAGCTTCTTCATGAGTTCATCGTCCTGCCAAAGCTGGAGAAATTGTGCCTGCCCCTCTTGGTTATCAAGACTGCTGATCTTTGCACTTACCCCCTCAAAGGGTGGGCACCCGCCCATATGCTCCTGGAGGAAATGTTCCATCACCCGGTTCGGTATCGTGCCCTCGGGCTCCGGCGTCTCGGTGGATTCTGCATCTTTACAGGCTCTCGCCGCCCGGAAAAGTTCTTGGGTAAGATTGCCGAAGTCAATGTAGCATCGGCCGTGGTTGAAGAGATAATAACTCGACATGAGCATTTCCCTCTCCCACATTCTTTTTAATCTTCCCATGATTCCGGCTCGCGTTGGGGAGAGCCGCATGGCGTTCTGCAGGCAGAGAAAATCCTTGAAATGGTCATTCCCGGCCTCTGCCTCGAATCTGCCCTCACCCACGAGATACTCGGGGAACAGAATGCAGGCCAAAGGCCGCACCGGGTAAATGCTGCACCGGTCATGTTCCAGAAACGGGCAGGGCTTCATCAGCCTCAGGGAGACCTTTCTGATCCAGTCGTCCTGTGCCTGGGACAGCAGTCCCAGGGCATAGTGGCGTTGGTACGTTGCGGACACCGACTCATTGCGATGCCAGGCGGCTCCCAGGAGATCGACGAGGCTCACCGGTACCTGAAGAATTTTATTTTTGCATCCCGGCCTGGTGCAGGCCGGATCACAGTGAAAATCTGACTCGGCGGCTGCCAGGTGCGCCCGGGTGCGAAAATATGCCTCCAGCCATTGACGGGGGTTGACCGCTCCGGAAGAATCCGTCTGCATTGTATTGGAGTCATCCACCGGAATATCTCTCCGCCGGCTTTTGCACCGAACCGGGCTCTTTGATACTGAGTCTGTTGCTATCCCGGACCTGGTCTGGGGAGCCCTGCCCTGGCCGGGCTTGACTCACGGACCATATTTCCGTTGCCATGGATTATAGAGGGTAAGAGGCAGGAAAATTTAAAAGTATCGATTCAGAGGAAAAGTAAAAATTTCTACCAGACTCTGAACGGCTCACTCACCAACCCATCTGCCCTCCCACACCTTACATATCAATTCTTATCTGCAGTTGAAGCAAGGCTACACCTCACTGCCCCTCCACCAGTCTGAGCTTCCGTTTCAAGGCCCGCACCTCCACCCCCCGGGGCCCGATGTCCACCGTGAGCACCAGGGGCAGAGGGGAGGACAGCCCGTCCAGGCGGTCCACCACCTCCCGGCGCAGGCGGCGCTCGATCTCCCCCTTCAGGTCCCGCAGGCGCTGCTCCATGTACCGCCGCCCCGCCTCTTCCCCCAACAGCCGGATGGCGGTGGCCAGGCGCTTTTCATATTCCTGGCAGTTCACCCTGAGGTCTCAAACAGCGGATTCTTTTTGTTTCCCGACTGCCGCCGGGCCGGCTTGGCCTCCGCCGGGGCGGTGGCTCCGGACGCGGGTTTGCCGCTCACCAGCCTGGCCCCCTGGCCGTCGATGACCAGGCGCAGGTTGACCGGCACAATGGAGTTGATCCCGGCCAGGCGCTGCTCCACATCGGCGATCACCGCGGCCTCGAATTCGCCTTTTTTCAATTGCAGCCACTTGTGCAACACCTGACGGGCAAACTCCCCGTCTCCCTGAAAGATTTCGGTCAGTGCCGCCAGTTTGTCGTCATACGCAGTCTGGTTCATGATCTCACTCCTGGTTTAGAATCATCTCTCCCGCCTCGATCCGGCGCACCGTGGGCAGAATCCAGGGAAGCAGCCCAAAGGCCGGCAGGGCGGTCACAAAAGAGGCCAAAAAAAAGGGCGCATAGCCGAGCTGCGCCGCGCCCAGAAAGCCCAGATAGCCGGCCACGGCGCTGCTCAGCGCAAAGAGCATGCTGAAAAAGGCGTAATGGGTGGCGCTGCAGCGCTTGTCGCACAGGCTCATCAGGTAGGCCATGAAGGCCGCCGACCCCATGCCGCCGGTGAAGCTCTCCAACTGGGAAGCCAGATAAACGCCATACCGCCACATCCCCGGCCAGGCCGCCACCCAGTATCCCAGGTTGCTCACGGCCTGAAAAGCCCCCAGCACCCACAGGCTGCGGGCGATGCCCCAGCGGCTGGTGAGCCAACCCCCCGCCATGGCGCCGGCGATGGTGGCCGCCGCCCCCAGGATGCTGGACACCAGCCCGATCTCCGCCTGACTGAACCCCATATCCACCCAAAAGGCGCTCAGGGTCCGCCCCATGAGGGCGTCGCCGAATTTAAAGGTCAGGGTGAACAGAATCACGGCCCACAGGTGGGGCAGACGCCGCAATCCCCGCACGGCGGCGGGAATCTGGTGAGCCAGGGACACGGTCCCGGACCGCCCCGGCTCGGTCCCCGGCCGGGGCCCCCGGAAGCCCGGCAGGCTCGCCACCGTCAGCCCCAGGACCAGCATGAGGACCGTCATCACTCCAAAGGTAAGCCCCCATCCCGCCACCCCGGAGAGAAAGATGAGCCCCCCGCCGGAGGCCATCAACGCCACCCGATAGGCCCCGTTGCGCACGCCGTTGGCCACCCCCAGCTCCTCGGTGTCGAGGATGTCGATGGTGTAGGCGTCCACCGCCACGTCCTGGGTGGCGGAGGCCAGGCACAGCACCCCCACGATCACCCAGAAATATACCGGGGCCGGGGGGATCTGGAAAAACCCCACCCCGGCCATGCAGGCCGCGCAGGCCAACTGGGCCGGGACCATCCAGGTGACCCGGCGGCCGAACCGGTCCACCAGGGGGGCCCACAGGATCTTCAGGCTCCAGGCCAGCCCCAGGAGACTAAGGATGCCGATCTGCTCCAGGGGCACACCCATGCGGCGAAGGTAATTGGCCAGGGTGACATTGATAAAGCCGTAGGGCGCCCCCTCGGCCAGATAAAGCACCGCCACCACCCAGAGCTTGCGCCCGAGCGCGGCAGTGGGGATCGGTTGCTGCATGTTATCCTAATGGGCGAATGATTGAACCAGAGCTACTGCCGTTCACCGTCACCCGCACCGAAAACCGGCGTCGCGGGGAAATCCGGAGAACTGCATTTTACTTGACTATAATTTCTATAGTGTGTATATTTCATCTTTAGCTGACGCGGGGTGGAGCAGTCAGGTAGCTCGTCGGGCTCATAACCCGAAGGTCCTAGGTTCAAATCCTAGCCCCGCTACCAAGAAAATTCCAGGGGTTGCCGGAGAGTCGGCAACCCCTTGTGTTTTTCCCCCAGAATTGTCCCCTTATCATCTCTGCATCCCCTCGCCCTCGCTCGCAAGCAATCCCAACCCCGCCATCGTCTTCCCCTGGAAAGGCTCATGCTAAAGAGATCATGTATCATCTTGAGCGACGAAGAGGGAGTCGGGTTATTCAGTCGCAATATTCCCTTACAAGTGCACCTGTCGAACAGGGCTTATCCGGTCAGTCCCTCGACGGCACTCCTATCATCGCAAATCCCCCCCGGTCAATCAACTCCTTTTTCACTCCAGGGCATATCTCTGGTCAGGCTGATAAGCCCCCGGGAACCCCGCCGACCAGCCCCGCCGCGGAAGCCTACCGGCATATTGCCGTCTTCGCCGCTGTGCTGTTCCGGGTCCCCGAGGTCAGGTCTCCTTACAGAGGGCCGATGTCTTCATGCGCCACCTCCGGCTGCCAGCGGGGCAGCGTGAGCACCACCGTGGCGCCATGGCCCGACTCGGAGGAGATCCGCAACTCGCCGTTGTGGGCCGCCGCGATGCGGTAGGCCCGAATAAGTCCCATGCCGGTCCCCTGGGGTTTGGTGGAAAAGAAGGGGTCGAAGAGGTGGGGCAAATCCTGGGGGGCGATACCGGAGCCGGTATCCGCCAGGGTGATCACTACCCGGGCGGGTTCCAGGGCCAGCGCCACCCTCAGCTCTCCACCCCCCGGCATGGCCTCGGCGGCGTTGGCGATCAGATGTCCCAGGGCTTCGCTGATCAGGCCGGAATCGGCCGCAATGGGGGGTAAATCCGGAGGCCACGTCACCGCCAGGTGGATGGATTGATTTTGCAGGACCAGGGTATATTCTTCCAGGACCCGGTTCAATACCCCGCCCAGATCGGTAACCTGAAATTGCGGCTCCGGCATGGCGCAAAATGACTCGACTTCCCTGACCATGACCTCCAGCCGGTGGGAAGCCGCCAGGATCTGATCCAAGGCCTCCCGGCCGTGATCATCCTGAGCAAGGTGCTTCTGGAGCAGATGGGCATACCCGCCGATGATCATGACGGGGTTGCGCACTTCATGAGCCACTCCCTGGGCCAGGGCGCTCAGGGCCGCTTGCCGTTCCGCCTGGAAGAGTCTGCTGCGCGTGACCTTGAGTTCCGCCACGGTGAGATTGAGCCGCTCCTGAAGCCGACGGTACAGGAGGGCGTTGTCCCACGCCACCCCGATCTGGTTGGCAACAATGCCGATAACCTCCTGGTCGTTATCGGTGAAACCGCCACCGCCCTTCTTATTGAGCAGTTCCAAAACCCCCAGGAGCCGGTCCCGGGCCTTGAGGGGGATACACAGGGCGGAGCGGGTGGTAAAACCGCTGGCCGCATCGAAGGGCTGATAAAAACGGGGGTCCTGACGGACATCATTGACCAGGAGGGGCTTTTCGGTGAGGGCCACCCAGCCGGCCAGCCCCTCTCCGATCTTCAGGCGAAGGTCCCGGAATTTCTGGGCTGCCTGGCCCCGGGCCACCAGGAAATAAAGCTCCCCCCGCTCCCGGTCCACCCCGAAGATGGAGCTGGTTTCGGCCTCCACCACCTGTTCCACGGCCACCAGGGCGTTATCCACCACCTCCTGGCGTTTCAGAGAGGAATTGAGCAAAGTGGAGATGCGGGTCATGAGGTGGAGCTTGGCCTGCAGCTCCGGGGGCAACACAGCCATGGGGTGACATCGCTCCGCTTGGATTTCTTGCCTCAGTATAGCATACCCCGCCGCTCCCAGGGAACTGTCCCGGTACATACCCGCAGGTGTCGGCACCGCGGCGCCGGCGGCGGGTCTCCCCCGGCAATTTGACAAAGCGGTTAGATTTTTATAAGTATCAAACGGTCTAGTAAGTTTCTGGACCGGTCCTCGCCCCCTGGGGAAATCTCCTCGGCCCATCAGGAAAACCAGAGGGAGCGAACGAAATCGATAATAACGACACCCGTCTCGACGAGTCTCCCGAAAGTCACAAGGATACCAGGCTCCCCCCGGAACTATGAACCTCCTGTGCTACGGCCTCATTTCAGACACCCATGGCCTCCTGCGCCCCCAGGCCGTGATCGCCCTGACCGGGTGTCACCTGATTATTCACGCCGGAGATATCGGCGATCCCCACATCTTGGAGGAGCTGGAGAAGATTGCCCCCGTGGCCGCGGTGCGGGGCAACATGGATCGGGAGCCATGGGCCGAAAGGCTGCCGCGCACCCAGGTCGTGCAGGCAGGAGGCCGGCTCTTGTATGTCCTGCACGAACTCCCCGCCCTGGACCTGGAGCCCGCTGCCGCCGGCATCGCCGCAGTGATCTGCGGCCATTCCCACCGCCCTGCGATCTTGTGGAAAAACGGGATCTTGTACGTCAATCCGGGGAGCGCCGGCCCCCGCCGCTTCTCCCTGCCCATCACCGTCGCCCGGTTGGTGATCAGGGAGGAAGGCCTGGAAGCCGAAATCGTGGATTTGGCTGACTGAAGGAATTTGGGGCGGCCGCGGGATCTGCTCAACCGTCTGCCGAACTCCCGGACACCGGCTGCTTCCGTCGGCGAACCCGCTGCCGCTCCCAGCAGGCGTCGATTTTGAGGAGCAGCTCCTCGGTGGACACCGGTTTCAGCAAGTACTCCGCCCCCCCGGCCTGCATAATCTCCACCGCCACATCCACCGAAGCATGCCCGGTGAGCATGATGACCTCCACCTCCGGGGCCAGCTCTTTGATCCCCTTCAGGGCCGTGAGGCCGTCCATCCCCGGCATGCGGAGGTCGAGGATGACAATGTCGTACACGTGACCATGGAGATCAGCCAGGGCCTCCTGGCCCCCGGTGCAGGTATTAACCTCGTATCCTTCCAATTGCAGACGTTTGGCAAGAGTCTGGCGGAAACGCTCTTCATCGTCCACCAGGAGAATCTTGGGAGTAGACGTCATTTTCCTCCCTCCCTCAGGGGTGTCACCAGGGGCAGGATGATGGTAAAGACCGCACCGTGCGGGGCGATGTTGGCCGCGGTGAGGCGTCCCCCCAATTTATGGATAATGCCATAACAGATGGACAGACCCAACCCGGTTCCCTGTCCGGCCGGCTTGGTGGTAAAAAAGGGATCGAAGATGTGGGGCAGGGCCTCCGGGGCAATCCCGGAACCGCTGTCCTGCACCTCGACGACCACCGTCTGAGTCTGCCGATCAACCCGGGTGGAGACCATAATGTCCCCCTCCCCCTGGATGGCCTGCATGGCATTATTCAACAGGTTGAGGATCACTTGGCGGAACAACGGCGCATCGCTCACCACCGGCGGCAGATCGGTGGCGAATTCCCGGGTGATTTTGACGTTACGACGCTGGGCCTCCTTCTCCACCAGCCGGGCCATATCCTCGATGAGGCGGTTAAGGTGCACTTCCTGGAGGACAGGCTGGCTCTTCCGGGCAAAACTGAGGAGATTCTGGGTGATCTCCTTGCCCCGATCCACCTGGTGGATGATCTCCTGGGTCGAGCCCTGGACTTCACCCCATTCCACCTGGCCGTCCGGCGCCGACCGGGCGAGCAGAGCGCTGATCCATTCGGCTTCCTGACGGATAATGGCCAGGGGGTTGTTGATCTCGTGGGCGATGCCGGCCGACAGTTCCCCGATGGCGGCGAGTTTCTGGCTATGCAGGAGCTTTTCGTCCAGGTGGAGTCTTTGGGCCTCGGCCCGGGCCGTCCGGCGCAGGAGCTTCTCGATGCTCCACAGGGATACCAGACCCCCCATGCAGAACCCGGCGGCCCAGATCCAACGACCCAGCCGGGCCAGCCAGCCACCCAACGTCAACAACGCCAGGGGAACGGCAAAATACGGCATTTCGCGCCAAAGGGAGCGCATAGGCAACCCCGAAGGAAGGAATATCCCCAGAGCAGCATGCCGCCGGGGCTGTCCCAGCCCGTGAGAAAGGCAAAAGTATTCTAAGGGAGGGCGTCTCCGCCTGTGACCTCTTAACCCTGCTGCCGGAGCAGCCGGCGTTCGTAGGCCTGGCGCATCTTGTCTAGCAGTTCGTCCAGGGGCACCGGCTTCATGACGTAATCGAAGGCCCCCAGCTGCATCCCCTGAATCCCCGATTCCACCGAGGCATGCCCGGTGAGCATGATCACCTCCACCAGGGGGAACCGCAGCTTGATCTCTTTCAAGACGTCAATGCCGTCCATGTCCGGCATCTTGACGTCCAACACCACAATATCGAACTTCTCCGCCGCCAGCTTCTCCAACGCCCGGCGCCCGCCGGACGCCTCGTCGGCGGCAATCTTGCGATTATGCAGACGTTTAATTATGGTTTCCCGGAAATCGTCTTCGTCATCCACAATCAGGACTCGGAATGCATCCATACCTTATCACCTTTCTGGTGTCCTGAATAGAGTCACATATGCAAAGTTACCCCTATGCCTCGCTGGGGAGACCAAAGGCGCAATGCCTCCCCGATCCTTTTGGGCCCCCGGGGATATGAGGAACGCGCCTCCCGGCTTCCCTCACCCCCCCCAAACTCTGGCCCTGATACTTAATGTGGCCACGAGGCCCATCTGCCAGTCTCGCCCTGGGTGATCGGCAGATAGATCTGAAAAGAGGTGCCCTGCCCCACTTCGCTTTCCACCTTGATGGTGCCGCCCAATTTTTCGATGATACTGTAGGAGATGGACAACCCCAATCCCGTGCCCTTCCCCACCTCCTTGGTCGTGAAAAAGGGGTCGAAGATTTTTCCCAGGGTTTCCTTGGGGATACCGGGACCATCGTCGCTTACGGCAATCATAACCTGGTTGGTGCGCGTTAAAAATTTGGTCTTCAGAACAATCTGCCCATCTCTGCCGATGGCGTCGATGGCGTTGTTGAGCAGATTGAGCAGAACCTGCTGCAACTGCGCCTGATCGCTCAGAATGGAAGGAACTTCGGGATCGAAATCCTTCTGGATATCGATATTCAGAAACCGGGCCTCGTTTTCCAGAAAACTTACGCTTTCGGCCAGGATTTGATTGACCGCCACCTTTTCCAACACCGGCTCCATGCGGCGGGCGAAGCCCAGCAGCCGGTGGGTGACCTTCTTGGCCCGGTCCACGTGATACTCGATCTTGCCCACCGACTCTTCAATCTCTTTCAGATTGGGGCTGTGCTGAACATCCTCCTCCATGAGCAGATCTTTGATCCAGCCCGCCTTTTCCCCAATGACCGCCAGGGGGTTATTGATTTCGTGGGCGATGCCGGCGGCCATCTTCCCCAGGGCGGCCATTTTGGAGGATTGCATGGCCACCTCATCGCTGGTGGCCTTCTCCCGGTCGGTGCGGATCAATTGGTTGACCAACTTGCGGGTGGTGGCCACCGCCCCCACGATGATCAGCAGCACCCCCCCCAAGGACACCAAGGCCACCAGGTGTTTGGCCCGCAGGAGGGGCTCCAGGGGCTCCCGGGGGTCCTCATCGATAACCAGCACCCATTTTTTGGTCTTGATGGGCGTGGCCACATACAGGGTCTTTTCCCCATCGGTCGTCAGTTCCTCCACCCGCAGGGACGAAAGAGTGGAAAAATTCGGACCCCGGGGGGGTTCCAGGAAATTGCCGCCAAACCGGGGCTTGGTCTGTAAGATATTGTCCTGGTTGACGATAAAGGCATCTCCGGTCTTACCCACCCAGGCGGCGCGCACAATGTTTTCAATAACGTCGGAGTCTATCGTGGCCCGTAGGATCCAATTCCGGTTTTTTTCCCGCACCATCACGGCAATGATGAAATGGGGGATCTGTCGAAACCCCAGAAAAACGTCGCTGACGTAGATACCGGTGGTCATCACGGCGTTAAACCAGGGCTCGTTCTTGTAGTTGACCCCTTTGAGGATGCTATGGTGGGGCCCCACATAGGCCAGATGATGCCCCTCCTGGTCGATAACCCCCAGGTCCAGGTAAGAGCGGGACCGGGACTGGATGATATTGAAGACCTTGTTGAGATAGTCCTCGTTGGTGAGTTCGGTCAGCGATTCGGTATAGGCCAAGGTTACCAACTGATTGATGCGCTCTTCAAAGAACAGTTCCAGGGAACCCCGTCGGTTTTCTGCCAGGGTCCTCAGGTTGTCCATGATCTTGGCGGTGTAGGCCTCGCTGAAGTGATTGAAGAGGGTAAAGGCCAGGACCAATAAGGGGATGACGGAGAAACAGACCTTGGTCAGCGTGACTTCCCACCACAGATGACGGTATTTTTTAACGTCCATGAACCCCTCGAATCGTATTGGAAAGCCGAAATCCTTCTACCTGATCCCCAGGTTGTCAGACCTCTGGTGTTCAGGCGTTTATCCGCTCCTGCCGCACTAGAGAAAGCAACCGATATGCCAACTAGACGATTCCATCGATGCCAATATCTTATTAGAATAATAGGCGTTACGGCTTGTCACCCGGAAACGCCGCCGGCCTCAGTGCCAGGTTTTTTTCCAGACTGTAAACCCTCGGACCCCAGGACGTGGGGAAAAGTCCGTTTGATGCCCCTCCCCCTTCCTTCCCGAGCCGGTGGCGGAGCCGACACTCCCCCCGGAAAAAGCTGTCTTTTCAGTCCACGGTGGCGCCGTCGTCGGCCTCCTTCCCTTGGTCCAGCCCGTACGCCTTCATCTTTTTATAGAGATGGGAACGTTCCAGACCGATGGCCTCGGCGGTCAGACTGACGCTCCCCTGGTGCTCCGCCAGCTTGCGCCGGATAAATTCCCGCTCGAACTTGGCCCGAGCCTCCTTCAGGGAACGCATCTGAAAGAAGACCCAGTCGCTGTCGGTCCCGGCCTGGCCTTGCTGAAGGTCCGGCGGGAGGTGTTCCACGTCGATGACCCGGCCTGGGCTCAGGATCATCAGGCGTTGGACGAAATTCTTTAATTCCCGGACGTTGCCCGGCCACTGCTGGGCCTTGAGGATCTCCACCGCGGCCGGGGTCATGATCTTGTGCACTCCATCCGTTTCCGCCGCCAGTTCCTTGAGAAAATACTCTAACAGCAGGGGGATGTCCTCCCGGCGCTCCCGCAGGGGCGGCACCTGAATGGGGATGACATTGATGCGGTAGTAGAGATCGTCCCGGAAGGTGCCACGGTTGATTTCTTCTTCCAGGTTTTTGTTGGTGGCGGCGATGACCCGCACGTCCACCTGTATGGGGCGGTGTCCTCCGACCCGCTCAAACCGCTGCTCCTGGAGGATGCGCAGCACCTTGGCCTGGGTCTTCAGGCTCATGTCGCCGATCTCATCCAGGAAGAGGGTGCCTTCATGGGCCAGGTCGAACTTCCCCCGGCGTTTGCTGGAGGCCCCGGTGAAGGCGCCTTTCTCATGGCCGAAGAGCTCGGACTCGATGAGTTCCTCGGGAATGGCGGCGCAGTTGACTTCGATGAAGGCCTTGGCGGCCCGCCGGCTCTGGCGGTGGATCTCCCGGGCCACCAGTTCCTTGCCGGTGCCATTCTCTCCGGTGATCAGTACCCACGCCTTGGTGGGAGCCACGATGCGCACCTGCTCCCGCAGAGTCTGGATGGGAGGGCTTTTCCCGATGATCTCCACGGCCGACACGGTGCGTTGCCGCAGGCGCAGGTTTTCCTCCGCCAGGCGGGCCATTTCCAGGGCGTTCCGCACTGTCAAAATAATCTTGTCGACGTGGGGAGGCTTTTCGATGAAGTCGTAGGCCCCCAGGCGGGTGGCCTTGACGGCATTCTCGACATTGCCGTAGGCCGAAATCATCACCACCGGCAGACCCGGGGAAAATTCCTTGAGCTGTCTTAACACCTCCAGTCCATCCATCCCCGGCAGGGCGATATCCAGGAGAGCCAGGTCGGGCAACTCCTCCTCCACCATCTTCAAGGCGGATTCGCCATCAGCGGCGCTCACGACCTCGAAGCCTTCGTCCTGCAAAATGTCCGAAACCGTCCGCACAATATTCGGTTCGTCGTCCACCACCAGGATTGTTTTCGCCATGCTCCCCCGTCAATTCTTCACAGGCAACTCGATGACAAATCGGCTGCCCTGCGGTTGGTTGTCCTCCACCCAAATAGCTCCCTGATGTTCGGCGATGATGGCCCGGGAGATGGCCAATCCCAGGCCGCTGCCACTCTTCTTGGTGGAAAAATACGGTTCGAAGACCCGGGGTTTGTCGCGGTCGGAAACGCCCGAGCCGGTGTCGGCCACCACCACCCTGACGCGTCCGGCCTCGTGATGGGTCTCCAGGGTTATCGTCCCCGCACCGTTGAGGGAGGCGATGGCGTTGTCAATCAGATTGAGTAACACCCGCTTGAACTGCTGGCCGTCGGCCATGACGGGCCCCAGACCCTCATCGGGATGGAAAATCAGGGTGATGCGAGGCTGCAAATCCTGATAGAGCACCAGGGTCTCCCGCACCAGCTCGTTGAGATCGATGTGGGCCACAGTGACGTGGGGCAGACGGGCAAACCGGGAAAATTCGTCCACCAGGTTCTTCAAGCCGTCCACCTGATTGATGATCATCTGGGTGCAATCCCGCAACACCTGCCCCTCATCCCCCATCTGCTCGGCATAGCGCCGCCATAACCGCTGGGCCGCCAGCTGGATGGGCGTCAGAGGGTTTTTGACTTCATGGGCGATGCGCCGGGCCACTTCCCGCCAGGCCGCCAGCCGCTGGGCCCGTTCCAGCTCGGTGAGGTCCTCCAACACCACCACCATGCCGTGATATTTCCCCTGATCATCCCGGAGCACGGTGGGTTTGACCAATAGCGACAGAACCGAATGGTTCAGGTCGATCTGCACCGGTTTTTCCAGGGCCCCCCGGGAACTACGGATGGCCTCGGCCAGAATATCCCCGACCTTGTCGTACTGCCCCGCCGGCCACAACTGCCGGAAGTCCAGCCCCACATTCTCCCCGGGGCTCACTTCGAGCATGTGGGCCGCCGCGGTATTCACGGTGGTGACGCGATGGTGGGCATCCAGGGAGATCACCCCGGCGGCCACGTTCCTCAGCACGATCTCCATGTGCTGGCGCCGTTCCTCCAACTCCTGGTTCTGTTGGGAGAGCTGCCGGTGGGCGGCATCCAACTGGGACCGGCTCTGCTGCAGTTCCTGGGTCATCTTGTTGAAGGACTGCACCAGAAAACCGATCTCGTCCAACCCCGGGGAGGCAATGTGAATGCTGTAATCCCCATCGGCCACCTTTACCGTGCCCTCCGCCACCTGACGGATGGGGGTGGTGATTTCCTTGGCCATATAAAAGGCCAACCAGATGGCGCTCATGATGACCAGCAGCGTCACGACTCCCAAGGCCAGGTAATGCCCCACCCGCACCGGGTGCAGGAGGAGCTGGAGGTGTCGGAGGTCAGCCACGCCGCGCTTTACGGCATTGATCTGCTCGGACACGGGGCCGGGAACCAATTGACTGATCACCACGTAGGCCACGGGGTCCTCCAAGGATCTATCCCCGTTGATGGGCGTGATGCTGCGGAGAATCTCGCCCCGTTCCTCCTTCTGGCTCTGGATTTGGTTCCCTCCCTTGCTCACCAGATCCTGGAATATCTCCTCGCCGGTATGCACCGCCAGACCGGAATCCAGATTACTGGAGACCCACCGGTTGCCGCAAGGATCAAAGATCTCCACTCCGTTAAGATGGTATTCAACTGCGCTGCGGGCCGCCAAGGCGGTCAGGGCCGCCCTCTCCCCGCTGGCCCACAGCCGCCGGTCCCGGATTTCCTTACTGAGGAGGTTGCCGATGACCTGCACCTTGCGCTCCATCCCCTGCAGGAAGATCTGACTCAGGGCCAGGGAGTTGGTCAGCGCCTGTTCCACCTGGGCGTTAAGCTGGTATTCGGTGCGGTTGGAAATGAATTGGAAGGCCACATACGACATGAACAAGGTCGGCAACAAGGTGAGCGTGATAAAGGTCGCCACCAGCCGGCTGCGCAAGCGGGAGCCGAAGGCCTGACGCCGCCGTTCCAGGAAGAGTTTCACCAGGTTGCGAAAGATCAGGAAGGTCAGCAGCAGCAGCAGAATGGTGTTCAGATTGACCAGGCCGAAAGCCAGGATGCTCCCGGTGATGGGCTCACCGCCCCGGCGCACCAACCGCACCTCGATAAAGGTGATGATGATGATCAGGATCAACACCACCCCAATGATCAGGCGCTCCCGACGCCGACGCCGACGGTCTTGATCCTGCGGCTCGGGTTCCCGGTCAGATTTATTCACGCCGTTGGGCTTCCCCATTGCCTGAACTGTTCATGGCTTTTGGGGAAAGGTGATAATAAATCTGGTGCCTTTCCCCATGGTGCTTTCCACGCTGATGGTGCCGTGATGGTCTTCCACGATCTTGTTGATGACCGCCAGTCCCAAACCGGTACCGCTTTTTTTCGTGGTGAAAAAGGGGTTGAAGATCTCCCGCATGATCTCGGGCTGGATGCCCTTGCCGGTGTCGCTCACCGACAGGTAGACGGCATCTTCGTCGGCGGTGGTGTGAATAACCATCTCGCCGCCGGATTCCATGGCCTCCAAGGCATTCTTCACCAGATTGATGAGCACCTGCTTCATCTGATTGGGATCCAGCATCAGCTTCGGCAGTTTGCCCTCCAAGCGGACCTCCAACCTGATGTCGGCCTCCCGGGCCGTTTCCTGCATGAGGGCCTGAACATCCCTGACAATATCATTGAGGTCGGTTTCCTTTTTGGCGGGGGCCGCCGGTCGGGTAAAATCCCGCAACTCCCCGAGGAAGGTCTCCAGACGCTTGACCTCGGTGCTGATAATATGCAGTTTGTCCTTGGCGGTCGCCGGTAAGAGGGGAACGCGCTCCAGTTGGCTGGCAAACCCGCCGATCACCATCAAGGGGTTCTTGATCTCGTGGCTGACATACGCCGCCGCCTCCCCCACCGCCGCGAACCGCTCGGAGCGCAGCAGCCGTTCGTGGCTCTGGCGCAGGGCCTCGGTCTTGACGTCAACCTCGATGGACAGGGCTCGGTTCCAGCTATAGGCCAAGATGATCATGGTGCTGCTGACCCCGACGATCAGCAGAAAGAAGAAGCCCACCAACAGCGCCTGCTGGGTCTGAAAACTCTGCACCAGGCCGTTTACTTCGGTGTAGGGGGCCGCCACCCCCACCCCCCAAAGGTTGTGCTCCCGATCCTCCACGGTGATCAGATTGCGAATCAGCCCCTTGTCAAAGCGGATCGGAGTATAGGCCAGGAGCTTCTTCATCCGTCCCAGCTTCTCGCGGTGCCATCCCGATTCGTACCAGTCCATCCCTTCCTTGCCCCTCAGCAGTTCATTTTGCTGGATCTCCTGAATGCGTGAAAAGGACAGTTGGATATTGCGGTCCTGCCGCACCTTGATGGCGTCCCTGCCAATAAAGGTCGGTTCGTAGTGGGCCAGGAAGACCCCGTCCCGATCGATAATCCAGGCGTAGCCGCTCTCCCCGGACCGCACCCCGGCGGTGGCCATCTTGCAAATGAAAAACGGATCGAAGATGATTTCAATGACGCCATCAAAATGCAACCGGTTCCCCGGCGACCCGGTTTCAGCCTTCAGCCAGAGCGGAGTGAATATGGACATGACCTTCCGGTCCGGCCAGGGCTTCCCCTCCCAGGGATAGGTCGTGGTCAAATAGATCCGACCACGATGTTGAGGTTCAGAGGCCCACTGCAGATAGTCTGCCCGAAGCCGGAGACCTCCCGGCGCCAGATGCTCCGGATCGGAATAGACTTCAGTCACCCGACCGCTGGCGTCATAGGTGCGAATGGTGAGAATGTCAAACTGTTGCAAATACTTGAAGTGGAGGTTGATGTAGGCGCGGAAATGGGACGGCACCCCCCCCTCGATGTCGAACAGGTGGGCGTAGCCCAGTAGCTCGTTTTCCAGCAGATCGAAATAAACTTCGACGTTTTCGGCAATCTTCCGGGCCAGCATCAATTGCTGCTGATTAAACTGCTGACTAATGATACCCTCCACCCTGAGGGTCATCCAGCGATACATAAAGAACAGAGTCAGAGAGATGGCCAGGGTTACTGCGACGATCACAATAATGATGGCGCGCATGCGAAGTTGCGATATCCGGGAGAGCAGCTTCATAGACATGTACCGTTTGGCTGAGCGGGAAGGCTGTATTTTGCTAACTCTACCATTTCCCTTGACTTAGTGCAAGAACAGTCTCTCCTCAGTCCACTCCGAGGAGCGAATGCGCGGTGAATCTCATTGTCATGCCGATAAATATCTGCTACTTTAGCCCCAAATTAGCCATTTTGTCTGAAAATCCCGACAACATGACCCTCGCTACCCTGATCACCCTCAGTCGCCTGCCTGTGCTCGGCATCCTGGTGGCCCTTCTCTTCGTGCCGGTGATGGCCTGGCGTCTCTTCGGCCTGGGGCTGTTGATCGTGCTCTTTCTCATGGATTGGTTCGACGGCTAAGTGGCCCGGCTGCGGAACGAAGTCACCGACTTGGGCGCCGTCCTGGACGTCGCCCTGGACCGGGCGGTGGAAAATGTCCTATGGGTGAGCTTCACCAAGATCGGTTTGGTCCCCCTCTGGGTGGCCATCGTCTTTCTCTGCCGCTCCTTCATCGTGGACAGCCTGCGGGGGGTGGGACTACGCCAGGGAAAATCCGTCTTTGGAATGATGCACTCACCCGGGAGCAGGTTTCTGGTGGCCTCCCGGCTCATGCGCGCCCTGTACAGTTTCGCCAAGGCCTGGGTCTTTGCCCAACTGCTGCTCACCCACGCCCTGGCCTTGCATATATCCCCAGGTGATCCCCACCCTCCAAACCGGGAACCTTATCCTCATTTACGTAACGCTGGCTCTCTGCCTGGTGCGAGGCGTCCCCGTTCTCCTCGACAGCCGCCTCTATCTCCGCCCGGGCGCCCCGTAGTTCTGTGACCTGGAGCCGCCCCCCCCATGAGCGCCCCCAGCCGGATCGCCGCCATCTTCGATGTGGACCGTACCCTGGTCAGGACAGCCACGGAAAGGCGCTTCTTTTGGTACCTGGTCCAGCACCGACAGCTTTCCTGGATCCAGGCCCTGACCTTCCTCCTGGGTCTGGCCCGACACCCCCGGGAGCGTTTCCGGGATAAGTCCTATCTCGAGGGGCAGCCAACGGCCCGCCTCGATGCCCTGGCCCACCGTTGTTATACCGAGAGCATCGCCCCCCGCCTCAGCCCCCGGGGCCGCTCCTGCATCCATCGGCATCGGGGTGCCGGACATGCCATCGTGCTGCTCACCGGCTCCCTTAATTGTCTTATGCAACCGCTGGCGAAAGATCTGCAGGCGGACGGGCTTCTGGCCACCCACGTGGCCGCTTGTGACGGCGTCTATACCGGCCGCATCACCGGCCTCCACCCCCGCGGGGCCGGCAAACTCCACCTCGTCCGGGACTTGGCCCGACGCCAGTCCTTCGACCTGAGCCGCTCCTACGCCTACGCCGACCATGTGCAGGACCTGCCTCTTTTACTGGCGGTGGGTCACCCGGTGGCGGTCAACCCCTCAGCCGGTCTGAAGAAGATGGCCCGGGAACGCCGCTGGCCCGTGGAGTATTTTTAGTCCGGGGATGCAAAGGCGCACCGGTTCACCACCAAGTGGGTCTTGATGCTGCCATGCCCCCGGAGACGTTGACATGGCCGGGTTTTTCCGTTATCTAGTTATCGGTTCAAAATTACTGTGGGGCAAATCCCAAAGCCCCCGGTAAAAAAAATATTTTCCCCGGGAGTGACCGACGCATGCTCTGCCCCCATTGTGGTCAAGAATGGGAATTGGCCGCCTGCCCCGAGTGTGGCGGCGATACCCCGCCGGACAGCGCCTATTGCTGCCGCTGCGGGGCCAAGCTGGAATCCGAGGAACTGCCCCCCGAGCTGGCCGACCGCGTTCTGTGCCGGGACGGCAACTGCATCGGCGTCATCAACGCCCAGGGCGTCTGCGGCGTCTGCGGACTCCCCTACCAAACGGAAAATCAAGATGACTCCGCCCCTTGACGAAAAGGCCCTGCTGAAACAATTCAAGGACAAGGTCGAGAGCGAGCTCAGGAAACTGGAACTCGAAACCGTGGGATTCTGGTTGGAGGAGCTGCACAAGATCGAAGCCAGGCGGCACCAGGGGCTTGATGCCCTCACCAATGATCTGCGGGTCCTCATGGGCCGGATGCAAAACCGCCTCAAGGTCCTCAAGACCTCCAAATAAGGTTGCACTCATGTATGAACTGAAAGTCGTCACCCAATTCGCCGCCGCTCACCGGCTGGAAAATTTCTACGGCAAATGCGAGTCCCTGCACGGTCATAACTGGAAGGTGGAAATCTTCATAGCCGCTGACAGCCTGGATGACGCCGGTCTGGTGTTGGATTTCGGCAAGATCAAGAGCCAGGCCCACCAGGTCTTGGACCGCATCGATCATACGTATCTCAATGAATTGCCGGCGTTCGCCCACGTCAACCCGTCTTCGGAGAACCTGGCCCGCTATCTCTTTGATGAATTGAGCGCGACCCTGAATGACAACCGGGTCCGGATCAGTCGGGTGGCGGTATGGGAATCGGATACGACCAGCGCCGCCTATTATCTCGCCTAAGACCGCCATGGCCCCGACCTCCTGGCCCTGCTGGCTGGCCATGGTCGTGGGCGCCGTCCTGGGCGCGGTTACGGTCCACGCCGACCTGCCCCGGGATCCCCCGGCCACCAGCCTGATCCACAGTCCGATCCTGCGTCCGACGCAGAAAGGCCCGGTGACCTTCAGCCACGCCCGTCACGAGCGGGCCAAGGTCGCCTGCACCTCCTGTCACCACGACTACCAGGGACGGCGCAATGTTTGGCGACAGGGCCAACCGGTCCAGAAATGCGAGGCCTGCCATTTTGCCGTCCCCCGGGCGAAACGGTTGGACCTCAAAAACGCCTTTCACCGCCAATGTAAGACCTGCCACGGACAGCGCCGCGCTGGCGGTCGGCCCGCCGGCCCGTTGAAGTGCGCGGAATGCCACCGGGCCTCCTGAACGGCGCCCGAACCAAGGAACCAAAGCCCATGGAGCAACCGGAACTCAGTGCAACCAGTCGGATGGTCAGACATCTCGACTCTCTCAGTCTCAAGTCGCTCCGACGCCGCTGGAAGTATCTGTCCGATCTCCTGGGCCCGTTTTGGGTTATCTTGCGTAAAGAAAGGGTCTTCCTCCTCCTGGGCGCCGTGGTCGTTTTGGTTCTGGTCGCGGGCCTGGGTTTCTCGCTGCATGAACAGCAGGAAGGCGGCTTTTGGCATCGCCTGGGGCAGGGCCTGTGGTGGGCGGCGGTCACCATCACCACGGTGGGCTATGGCGATGTGGTCCCCCAGACCCTGGGCGGCCGAATGGTGGGTGTGGCTCTGATGTTCTCGGGCTTGATCTTCCTCTCCCTGTTGACCGCCACCGTGGCCTCGGTCTTTGTGGAGCGCAAAATTCGAAAGGAACGCGGTTTGGAAAACATTACGGAATCCAACCATATCATTATTCTGGGGTGGCATCGGGGAGGAGAACAGGTATTGGCCAATCTTCTCAGCCGCCTGGCGCCCCGCACCCCGCTGGTTCTGGTCAACAATCTGACCCCGGATCAGTTCGAGTCCCTGAAAGATAAGTTCAAGGAGGCCAACCTTTTCTTTGTGCGCGGCGATTTCACCCGGGAAGAGATCCTGGAAAAGGCCAACCCCCCCAAGGCGCGCCAGGCCGTCATCCTGGCCGATCGCGTCGACGGCGCCAGCCGGGAGCAGATCGACCAACGCACCCTGCTCGCCGCCCTGACCATCAAGTCGTTACACCCCCAACTCAAGGTCTGCGCCGAAGTCCTTCATCCCGACAATCGCGCCCATCTGGAAAGGGCCCGGGTGGAGGACATCGTCGTCCGGGGGGAATACGATAGTGCCCTCATCGCCAGCGCCACGGAATCCACCGGCATCTTTAAGGTCCTACAGGCCCTGCTGTCCCCCGAGGCCCCCAATTTCTGGGCCGTGGACATCCCCGCCCGCTTCCAGGGCAAACCGGTCAAGGAACTGGCCGCCTTTCTGAAATCCCAGTATCAATCCCTGCTCCTGGCCCTCTTCACCGAAGGTCAGAAGCTTCGCCTGGAAGAACTCTTGTCTTCCGAACCCTCCGCCATCGACGACTTCATCTTCCGCAAATTCACCGAAGCCGGCAAGACGCATCTCTTCGGCGGCCATAAAGTCCAGTTCGTCATCAACCCCGCCGACGACCACGTCATCGCCCCCAATGAAATAGCCGTGGTCATTGCCATTCAACCGCCGCAACATACCCTCCGGGGAGGGATCTTCTCATGACCGAGGACCGCACCAGACTGGACCTCCTCAAGAAGACCTTCATCCTCCAGGACCTGGATGATCAGGAATTGGCCCAGGTGTTGGCCGCCACGCTCCCCCGGGACTTTCCCGCCGACAGCATCATCATGGCCGAAGGCGACCCCGGCGACGTCATGTACGTCATGCTGGAGGGCGAAGTGGCCATCATCAAACGCCTCCTTCTCCAGGTGAGCGAAGACGCCCCCCAGGAAAAGGTCATGACCCGCCTCCGGGCCGAAGACGGGGTCATCTTCGGGGAGATGGCCCTCATCGAAAACGATGTGCGCTCCGCCACCGTCAGCGCCCTCACCCCCTGCCGGCTGCTGGAATTGAGCAAGGAACGCTTCTTTGACCTCCTTAACCGCCACCCTGCCATGGGCGTCAAGATCCTCCTGCGCCTGGGCCAACTCTTCTCCCAACGTCTGCGCAAGAGCAGCGAAGACATCGTGAAACTGACCACCGCCCTGGCCATCGCCCTGGAGCGCTGACCCGCCGCCCCTCGCTTTAACCACTGTTACCCCCGCACCATCGGCGTTATCGACCTCTGGGTGAATCTCTTGTGCCCCAACACCGGATTGTCTGGCCGATAATTCGCCGGGGCGGGTTTTTCTCCGGAGTGTTTGTCTCGCAGAACCTATCAAGAGGGGATCTTGCAATTGCTCGTGGCCCCTTCCCTGCGCTCAGAGGGACAGAACATGACGGCCCCGCCTGCCGGGCCAGGTCCACCAGGGTGAAGGTCTCCCGGGAGAGGTGGCGGTCGGTCCATTGGCGGCGATAGACGGTGTGGGGGCAGTAGCGGCAGACGGCGTTGCAGGCGGTGGTGATCTCCACCTGGATTCCATCGACACGGGGCCGCAGCCAGGAGAGGGGGGGGGAAAAGAGCCGCTTATTCGGTCGGGAAGGTTCATCGTCGCTCTGGCGGGTCTGCATGCCCGTCAGCCCCCCGCCGTCGAGGCTGCCACGACTCCCCTCCCGACACGGCGCAGCCCCCATTTGGCCGCCTCCACCACCGGCACCAGGCTCAGGCCGACGAGAGCCGCCAGCCCCCAATCCCGCCACGACAAGGGCGTGGTATAGAACAGCCGGGCCAAGGGCGGCCACTCCACCACCGCCACGATCATCAAGAGGGACAGGCCCACGGCGGCAATAAGCCATCGGTTGGCGAAGACACCCACCGTGCCCAGAGACAGGTGATCCGACCGGCAATTGAAGGCGTTCACCAGTTCCGCCAGGCACAGGGTGACAAAGACCATGGTTTGGGCCCGCCTCAGGGTGTCGTCGCCGCCCGCGGCCGCGCCGCCTGCGGCAATGCCGCCCGCGGTAATGCCGCCCTCCGGACCCAGATACACGGCGAACAGGGAGATCAGGGCCACCGTCAGGTAGCTGGCAATGACCACGAGCAGGGTCGTCACCGATCGGCTAAAGACCGAGGCCGCCGGCGGCCGGGGCGGCCGGGCCATGATATCGGGCGCCCCCGGGTCCACTCCCAGGGCCAGGGCCGGAAAACCGTCGGTGGTCAGGTTGACCCACAAAATCTGCAAGGCAATGAGAGGGAGCGGCAGCCCCAGAAAGAAGGCCCCCGTCAACATGGCGATCTCCGCCAGATTGCAGCTCAGCAGGAAGACCAGATACTTCTTGATGTTATCAAAGATCACCCGGCCTTCCGCCACCGCCGCCACCAAGGTGGCGAAGTTGTCGTCCGCCAGGATCATGGCCGCGGTCTCCTTGGTCACTTCGGCCCCGGTGAGGCCCATGGCCACGCCGATGTCCGCCCGCTTCAGAGCCGGGGCGTCGTTGACCCCGTCGCCGGTCATGGCCACCACCTCCCCCCGGGCCTTGAGGAGGTCCACCAGGCGGAGCTTGTGTTCCGGCGACACCCGGGCAAAGACCTGCACCCGGGTGAGGGCCTCCTGCAGCTCGGCGTCCCCGGCCCGGCTCAAATCGCTCCCGGTGAGGACCGCCGGGGCCCCTCCCCCCGGCGGCAGGAGCCCGATCTCCCGGGCAATGGCCGCCGCGGTGTCGGGATGATCGCCGGTCACCATGATGACCCGGATGCCGGCCTGCCGGCAGAGTCGCAGCGCCTCTTTGGCCTCGGGCCGGGGCGGGTCCATCATCCCGGCCAGCCCCACCCAGACCAGATCCGTCTCCACCATCGCCGGCGTCATGGTCTCCGGCAGGACCGCCAGGCGGCGATAGGCCAGCCCCAACACTCTTAAGGCCGCCCCCGCCATGGCGTCGGCCTGCGCCCGGATCTCCTCCCGGTGGGCTTGGGTGAGGGCCACCTCCCCCCGGGCGGTCAACTTGCTGGTGCACTGCGCCAACACCCCCTCCGGGGCCCCCTTGATGCCGGCCCACAGCCCCTCCGGGGTTTGCCCCGCCGGGGCGCGGTGCACCGTGGTCATGCGCTTGCGCTCGGAGTCGAAGGGCACCTCGGCCACCCGCGGCCAGGTCTCCGGCAGCACCGTCGCGTCATTCAGGACCTTGTGCCCCAGGACCAGCAAGGCCCCCTCGGTGGGGTCCCCCCGGATGGTCCAGGCCTCCCCCGCCTCCAGGTCCGCGTCGTTGCACAACCCCCCGACCCGGGCCAGGGTCTGCACCACGGTATCCCCGGAAACCTCCACCGTCCGCCCGTTCTCGAGGATGCTCCCCTCCGGCCGGTAGCCCTCCCCCGTCACCTCCAGGGCGCGGCCGTCGGCATACAGGCGCACCACGGTCATCTCATTCTTGGTCAGGGTGCCGGTCTTGTCGGTGCAGATCACGGTGGTGGCCCCCATGGTCTCCACCGCCGGCAGATGCTTGACGATGGCCCGCTGCTGGGCCATGCGGGTCGTGCCGATGGCCAATGCCCCGGTGACCACCGCCGGCAGCGATTCCGGCACCGCCGCCACCGCCAGGCTGACCCCCCAGATGAGCATCTCCAGCCAGCCGTAGCCCTTGAACACCCCCAGCACTGCCACCCCGGCGCTGACCCCCAGGCAGATCAGGCTCAACACCCGCCCCACCCGGACCATGCGCCGCTCCAACGGGGTCTTCTCGGCCTGCACCGTCTCCAGGAGGCTGGCAATGCGGCCGAATTCCGTCCCCCGGCCCGTGGCCGTGACCACCGCCCGGCCCCGGCCCAGGGTTGCCACCGTGCCCCCGAACACCATGCACGTCTGTTCCGCCACCGGCGCCCGGGGGTCGGCCACGGCCTCCACCCGCTTGGCCACCGGGGTGGATTCGCCCGTGAGAATGGCCTCATCCGTATTCAGGCTCGCCACCTCCAGGAGCCGGGCGTCGGCCGCGATCTTATCCCCCCCGTGCAGCACCAAAATATCTCCCGGCACCACCTCCCGGGCCGGAATGACCCGGTCCTTCCCGGCCCGCCGCACCCTGGCCTCGGGGGCCGCCAGTCGGCGCAGGGCCGCGGCCGCCCGTTCGGCCCGGTATTCCTGGGTAAATCCCAGGGCGATGCAGGCCCCGATAATGGCCATGATCACGTAGGCGTCCAGACTCTCCCCCAGGACCAGGGACACCGCCGTGGCGACCATCAGGATCACGATGAGGATATTGGCGAATTGCCGCAGCAGGATTTGAATGGGGGAGATTCTGCGGGGCGGGGCCAGTTCGTTGGCGCCGGTCTCCTCTAAGCGGTGGGCGGCTTGGTGGGATGTAAGCCCTGCCGGGGAGGTCTCCAGCCGCTTCAGGACCTCTTCCGGAGACAGGGTGTAACAGGGAGGGTCGTTTTGCATCGGTCACCGGCCAGGAAAAGAAGATCTACGCCAGCCACAAGAGCGTTCAGCCCCGTGGGATATCATAACGGAGAAGCGCCGACGAGACAAGCAGAAGGACCGGGTCGGATTAAAGGCTGGGAGAATGGCTGGGCCGGGAGGTTCCGTTTGGTCCACGAGGACGGACCGGTTCAACCACCGGTTGAGGGTCCGCGGCTGTGCCCTTTTACCTCCGCGTGCCACTTCCACAAGAGATAGATGGCCGGATAAATGAATAACTCCAGTAAAAAGGATGAGACCACCCCGCCCACCATGGGCGCGGCGATCCGTTTCGCCACTTCGGCGCCGGTGCCGGTGGCCCACATCACGGGAAGCAGCCCGAAGATATTCGCCAGAATGGTCATCAACTTGGGCCGCAGGCGCAGGACCGCGCCTTCGGAAACCGCCGCACTCAAGTCGGCCCGGCTGCGCAACAGACCTTTGTCCTTCTTATCAGTATAGACGATATTGAGATAGAGCAGCATGATGGCCCCGGTCTCGGCATCGAGTCCGGCCAGGGCGATGATGCCCACAATGACCCCGACGCTGAGATCGTAGCCCAGGAAGTAGAGCAGCCAGATCGCCCCCACCAGAGAGAAGGGCACGGCCAGCAGGATAATGGCCACCTCGGTCAGGGAGCCGGTGCTGAGGTAGATAAGAATGACCACCAGCGCCAGGGTTACGGGAATAACGACCTGGAGTTTCTGCCGGGCCTTCTCCATATATTCAAACTGGCCGCTCCAGATTAAAGAGTACCCCGGCGGAATCTGCAGGTGGGCCTTGATGGCCTCCTGGGCCTTGGTAATATAGGTGCCCACGTCAATGTTCCGGATATCCACAAAGACCCAGGCGGTCCGCCGCGCCCCTTCGCTTTTGATCATGTCGGGGCCCTGGTGGATGCGTATCTTGGCCACCTGCTCCATGGGAACCTGGGCGCCGCTCAGGGTGGGGATCAGGATCCGCTTCAAGGCCGGCAGATTTTCCCGGTAGTCCTGGAAATAGCGCAGGTTGACGGAATAGCGCTCCAGGCCCTCCACCGTCTGGGTCAGGGTCATGCCGCCCAGAGCGCTCAGAATCACGTCCTGGATTTCACCCACGGTGAGCCCGTATCGGGCCGCTTCTTTCCGATCGATGTCAAAATCCAGGTAATATCCCCCCAGGGGGCGCTCGGAATAGGCGCTGGCCGTCCCCGGCACCGCTTTGAGGATGGCCTCGGCGTCTTCGGCCAGGCGGGTCAATACGGTGAGGTCGTTGCCCAGGAATTTTAGCCCCACCGGGGTTTTCATCCCGGTGGAGAGCATATCGATCCGAATCTTGATGGGGTAGCCCCAGGAGTTGGCCAATCCCGGGAATTTCACCGCCGCGTCCAATTCCTTGATGAGCCGTTCGGTATCGTATCCAGGCCGCCAGTCCTTCCGATCCTTGAGTTTGATGGTGGTCTCGATCATGCTCAGGGGCGCCGGGTCGGTGGCGGTCTCCGCCCGTCCCACCTTCCCGAAGACATAGTCCACCTCCGGAAAGGTCCGGATGATGCGGTCGGTCTGCTGCAGCAATTCCTTGGCCTTGGTGATGGAGATGCCCGGCATGGTGGTGGGCATGTACAAAAGATCGCCTTCGTCCAGGGGCGGCATGAATTCGGACCCGAGTCGGGAAAACGGATAGACGGTGGCAGCCATTAACAGGACGGCCAGGACAATGGCGGTCTTGGGGAAGCGCAACGCGGCGTGGAGCCCCGGCCGATACAGGGCCATGGTGACGCGGGACAGGGGGTTGCGTGATTCCTGGGGGATCTTCCCCCGGATAAACCACAACATCAGGATGGGAACCAGGGTGATGGCCAGGATCGAGGCGCCGCCCATGGCAAAGGTCTTGGTGAAAGCCAGCGGCTTGAAAAGCCGGCCGCTCTCCCCCTCCAGGGCAAAAATCGGCAGGAAAGAGACGGTGATCACCAGCAGGGCGAAAAACAGCGACGGGCCCACCTCTTTGGCGGCCTTGAGAATAATCGGAGTGCGGTCGATTCCGGGTGGTGCATGCTCCAGGTGCTTATGGGAATCTTCCACCATGACCATGGCGGCGTCCACCATGTCGCCGATGGCAATGGCAATGCCCGCCAGACTCAGAATATTGGCGGTGATGTTGAACTGGTATTGCAGGATAAAGGAAACCAGCACCCCCAGGGGCAGGCTGATGATGGCCACCAGGGCGCTGCGCACGTGCAGCAGAAACAGCACCGTAATCAGGGCCACGATGGCGACTTCCTCGATGATGGCGCCCCGCAGGGTGTCGATGGCCCGTTCGATGAGGCCGGAGCGGTCGTAAACGGTGACGATGCGCACCCCGGCCGGCAGGCTGCCCTTGACCTCCTCCAGTTTTTCCTTGACCCGGGCAATGACCGCCTTGGCATTCTCGCCGAAGCGCATCACCACGATGCCCCCCACTACTTCACCCTGGCCGTTGCCGTCGGCCAGGCCCCGGCGCAGCTCCGGCCCCAGCCGCACCAAGGCGAGGTCTTTGACCAGGATGGGGGTTCCCCGGCTATCGGTGGCCACCACGATATTTTCCACGTCGGTGAGGTTCTTGATATACCCCAACCCCCGCACCATGTATTCGGTCTCGGCCATCTCGATGACCCGGCCGCCCACGTCCGTATTGGACATCTGGATGGCCTGCTTCACCTTGGAGAGCGGTATGGCGTAGGCCGCCAGCTTGTTGGGGTCCACCACCACCTGGTACTGTTTGACGAACCCGCCGATACTGGCCACTTCGGCCACCCCGGGCACGGTGCGCAACTGGTAGCCCAGGTACCAATCCTGGAAGGTCCGCAGTTGGGCCAGATCATGCTTCCCGGTGGGGTCCTCCAGGACGTATTCATAGATCCAGCCCACCCCGGTGGCGTCGGGGCCCAGGGCCGGATTCACCCCGGCCGGGAGCTTCCCCCGGATATAATTGAGGTATTCCAGGACCCGGGACCGGGCCCAGTAGATATCGGTGCCGTCCTCGAAGATGATATAAACCAGGGATAGCCCGAACTGCGAGAACCCCCGCACCACCTTGGCCTTGGGGACGGCCAGCATGGCGGTGGTCAGGGGATAGGTGACCTGGTCCTCCACCACCAGGGGGGCTTGTTCCGGGTACTCGGTGGAGATGATCACCTGGACGTCGGACAGGTCGGGAATGGCGTCAACGGGGAGATTGTAGGTGGCGTGCAGACCCCAGGCGGTGATCAGCAGCCAGATGATAACCACCAGGACACGGTGGCGGACGCAGGCGTCAATGAAGCGGGCGATCATGGGGAGAGTTCCCAGTTTCCAGTTTCTGGTTTCCAGTTATCAGGTCGAATGGCGATGAAAGAACTAAGCTTTGTCATGCTGAACAAGGGTGAGGCATTTAGCCTGGCGTTAGCCATGGGTAGTTTACTGCTTCTGTTTTCCGGTTCTGAGGCCAAGTGGCGATCAAGAAGACCGTCTTGCTATTCCTGGCTCAGGCGTCTTCAACCTCTGCATGAAGTTCCTGCCGACGATTCACAGGCCGAGACAAAACCACAGATCAAATACTCAAAACTAAAAACTAAAAACTGGAAACTTTCTCTAATGCCGGTGCCCCGGCGGGTGGGCCGGAGGCTCCGGGGGCGCCCCGGGCGCAGCGGGCGCCCCCGGCGCGGGGGCCGGTCCCGGCGCGGCGGGGGCGCCCTTCTCCGCCGGGGTCTTCAGCATCTGGGCCACGGCCTCCCGGAAGCGGGACTCGGAATCCAGCAGGAACTGGGCCGAGGTCACCACTTCCTCTCCGCCCGTCAGGCCCTCCTGCACCTGCACCAGACCCCCGTCGCCGTACACCCCCGGTTTGATCTCCCGGGGGGCGAAGCGGCCCTGGCCCAGAGCCAGAAACACATGCTGTTTCGCCCCGGTGTCCATGACCGCCTCCGTGGGCACGGCCACCACCGGTTGCGGCAGCCCCGCCTTGATCTCCACCTGGGCATACATCTCCGGCTTGAGCTTCAGCTTGGGGTTGTCCAAAGCCAGCCGCACCCGGGCTGTGCGGGTGGCGCCCTTCAGCACCGGATAGATGTACTGCACCGTGCCGGGCAGGGTCTCGCCGGGCAGGTAGGTCAGGGTCACCAAAGCGTGTTGCCCCTGCTTCACCCAGGGGAGTTCGTATTCGTAGATGTCGGCGTCGATCCACACCCGGGACAGGTCGGCCACCTCCAACAGCGGCATCCCGGCCTGGACCATCTGCCCCTGGGTCACCTGGCGTTTGGTGACGATCCCGTGCACCGGCGAGGTCAGCACCAGGTGCTTTTTCACCTCCCCGGTGTTTTCCAGGGCGTCGATCTGGGCCGCCCCGATGTCCCAGTACTCCAGGCGCTGGCGGGAGGCGGCCGCCAGTCCCCGGGCGTTCTCCTGCAGCTCCGGAAACGGGGCCTCCTTCAGGGTCTTGAGGTTTTTCAGGGCCAGCAGATATTCCCGCTGGGCCGACACCAGCTCCGGGCTGTAGATGCTGAGGAGCGGCTGCCCCTTGCGGATCGGCTCCCCGGCCGCCTTGGCGTACAGCTTGTCCACCCAGCCGGTGATCTTGGTGGTGACCTCCGCCAGCCGGTGCTCATCGATGGCCACCAACCCCACCGCCCGGATGGTGTGGGTCAGGTCCCGCACCTCCACCTTGCCGGTGCGCACCCCCATGGACTGCACCATCTTGGGGTCCACCGCAATGATGCCCGGAGCCCCGGTCTCGCCCTCCCCTTCATATACCGGCACCAGGTCCATGCCGCAGGGCGCCTTGCCCGGCCGGTCGCTGACGAATCCGGGGTCCATGGGCGACACCCAGTACTTGATCTTCCGCTCCTTCTTGGCCGGGGGCGCAGTCCCCTGCTCGCCCGTGGCGTAGACCGGCACCAGCTCCCGGCCCTGAGGGTCTTTTCCGGGCTGCTCCCGGATGAACCCGGGGTCCGTGGGCGACACGTAACACACGATGCGGCGTTCGGCCGTGGCCGTCGGACTCGCCGCCTCGTGTTTCATGACACGGTAGCCCCACAGGTGGAGCCCCCCCAACACCGCCAGGCACACCACCACCCCCAGCACCATCCCTCCCACCAGCGAACTCCGGGGCGCCGCCATCAGCGTTTCCCTCCCGGCCGCCGGGGCAGCTCCTGCCCCACCAGCCATTCCAGGGCGGCCCAGTTCTCCTCGGCCTCCTTCAGATACTCCTGCAGCTTGAGTTCCGCCTCATAGGCCGCGATCTGATTCTGATAGACCCGGGAGAACTCCAGCGCCCCCACCTGATAGGAGGCCAGGGCCGCCTGCGCCGCCTGCTGCGCCTGGGGGATGATCCCCCGGTCATACAACTTGATCTGCTGGTCCAGCCGCGTCAGTTTGGCCACCCGATCCTTGAGGGCCGCCTCCAGTTGGCTCCAGGCCGAGTTATACGCCTCCCGGACCGCCCCCCGCTTGGCTTCCTCCTCCTCCACCTTGGGCCGCAGCTTGGATTCAAACCATAGGGGCACGTTGATGCTGACCCCGGCGGTGAACATGTCCGACCGCTTCTTGTCGTAATAATTCTGCCGCAGGCCGTAGCCCAACCCCACCGTCACGTCGGGGTAATAGTCCTTGCGGGCCAGGTCCACGGCCTTCTGCTGTTTGACGATCAGGGCCTTCAGGGCCATGAGGAGCGGCCGCCCTTCCGCCAGTTGCAGCAGTTCTCCCATCTTGACAGTATAATTGGCCGGGCGCAACGGCTGCGGCCGGGGGACCGGGGCCTCGGCCGGCTTGGCCCGCAGGGCGTTGAGCTCCGCGGTCAGGGACTCCCGGGCCTGCTGCCATTGCAGCAGGCGGTCCAGGTAACTGCCCAACTCCACCTGGGCCTGGAGCACGTCCGCCTGCATCCCCATGCCGGCGCCATAGCGGGTCTCGGTCACCTGCACCACCTGTTCCCAGAACTGCTTGTTCTTCTGGGCGATATCATACGAGGCGAAGGCCAGGGCCAATCCCCAGTAGTTCTGCACCACCCGGGCGCGGATTTCATTGGCCTTGTCCTGGTAGCTCAGGTCGTCCGCCTTGGCCTGGTGCTCGGCCACCTCGGTGCGCAGCCGCCTCTTCCCCGGAAAGGGAAGCTTCTGGGAGACCTCGAACATCTTCTGGGTCATATCGTCTTCATTGAAGGACCAGTTGTGTACCGGGAGATCCTTCAGGGTGAAGCCGATCATGGGGTCTTCCAGGGCCCCCGCGGCTCGCGTCGCCTGCTGGGCCGCGGTGCGCACCCCCGCCATCTGCTTGAGTTCGGGGTTGGCCTCCAGGGCCTCGGCAATCAGGGCCTGCAGGTCGGCCGGCAGCTTGGTCTGCCCTAGGGCAGCCGGAGGCAGCCACCACCCTGCCAGCACCACTACTCCGGCCCACAGGCCTCCCCGCCACCACCGGCGCTTCACCGGGCCTGCCATCACTTCCCCTCCTGCTCCGAAAAGTCCTTCGCGGCGTATCATTACTCGGAGTATGACAAAGATTGACCTGAGAGGGAGCCACGAGCCTACGCCCCCTGGCCCCCTCTCCCCAAAGCAGTCCTTCTCCGGTCTTCATTCATTGATTTTATGACCTGAACAATAAGCGTCCCGGGCCTGAGTGCCTCCGATAGCATCTGAACCTCATGGACAGGCCGCACTCACCCTATCCAAAATTACTTCCATATGCTGACGCTAATGTATCATGCAGAGAAGCCAAAATAAAGCAGAATTTAGGAAGCTTGTGGATAACTTGAGAAGATTGCGCTGCTACCCCTTGCCTACCGTCACGGTCGGCTTCGGGTCAAGCCGGTACGTCTGTCTTCTTAAAGACGGCCGTCCCCCCCCTGGCGATAGGGATCGTAGTACGGGGGGGTGAACCAGTATTCCAGGGCGGGGTCGTTATTATACCAGGACGGCGGGATGGGTACTAATTTGAAGGGATGCTCCCACAGATAGAGCTGCCGGCTCTGCAGCCACGGCAGGCCCTGCCGCGCCCCGGCCACCACGCCGGCCACGGTGATCTTCCGCTGCGGCACATAGGCGGTCTGATCCAGCCAGGCCTCGCTCTCCACCACAAAGGCGCCGCCGCTGGCGGCGTCATCCCGGGGGTACTGGTCGGCGTTCAGGGGCCGTTGATTGATGAGCAGGATGGTCTTGGTGCCCTCCCGGGTCAGGGAGCCGATCTCGCCCCCCAGGATGACGGTCTGCCCCCGAAAGTCCTCCGGATGCGACGCCAAGGCGGCAAACTCTACCCCGGGGGCGGCCTCCCGGGCAATCTGGGGGGAGATCGCCGGCCCGCAGCCCCACAGCGCTGCCAGCGTCGCCAGCATCGCCAGCGGCAGCAAAACTCCGCACCCCTTACGCATCTGCGCCTCCGTGGATCAGATGGGGGTTAAATTCCCCGGACCCGGGGCGGGGCCATGCCGGGATGAGCATGGCCCCGCCCAGGACCCGTGGTCATCTTCCCGGGGAGCGGGGCCAGGGGGCCCGCACCTCCCGGCAGCCTACACCGTCAGCCGCAGGGCCTCCCGAATCATCTGGTTGGTGTAGCCCCATTCGTTGTCATACCAGGTCATGATCTTGACCAGATCGCCGTCCACCACCATGGTGCAGGTGAGGTCCACCACCGAGGCCCGGGGGTCGCCGATGACGTCCGAGGACACCAGGGGATCGTCCGACACCCCCATGATGCCCTGGTACCGGGAACTCGCGGCCTCCTCCCGGAAGATGGCGTTGACCTCGTCCACCGTCGTGGCCCGGGCCGTGACAAAGACCAGATCGGCCAGGGAGCCGCAGGGCACCGGGCCCCGCACCGCAATGCCGTCAAACTTGCCCTTGATTTGGGGCAAAATCTCCGTCGCCGCCTTGGCCGCGCCGGTGGAGGTGGGCACAAAGTTGACCGCCCCGGCCCGGCCCCGGCTCCACTTCTTGGCCGGCCCGTCCACAATGGCCTGGGAGGAGGTGTAGGCGTGAATGGTGGTCATGATGGCCTTCTTCAAGCCGATGCGCCGGTCCAGGATCTCCACCACCGGCGAGATGCAGTTGGTGGTGCAGGAGGCGCAGGAGAGCACCTGGGCGGCCTGCGGCTGGCTGACGCCGTGGACAAAGCAACACACCCCGCCGCCCTTGGGAGGGGCCGACAGGATGACGTACTTGGCGCCGGCGGCCACGTGCTTTTCCAGGCCCTCCTGGTTGGTGAACACCCCCGTGGATTCCAGGACCACGTCGATCCCCAGCTTGCCCCAGGGGAGTTGGGCCGGGTCTTTGACACTCAGAAACTGGATGGCTTTGCCGTCCACCACCAGGGCGGCGTCCCCCATCTCCACCTTGCGGTCATAACGGCCGTACACCGAATCGAATTTCAGGAGATACACCAGGTTATCCAGAGGCATCAGGTCGTTCACCGCCACCAGTTCCAACCCGGGGGTATCCATGAGGATCTTCAAGGCGGCCCGGCCGATCCTGCCCATTCCATTGATTGCTACCTTCGCCATAACGTACCCTCCTCGGTATGATCAGGTTCGCGTAAGGTTGTGTCGCTCCCTCAAAACCTAAATCGGCGCCTGCGACGGCTCATAACGCCGGGTCAAACGGCGCTCATCCTTTGCTCCGACCCGCGCTCAGCACCCAACCGGTCTGTCAAGCTCTGCGGACACCGTCTCTCCCGGCTCCCGGACTGACCTGCCCGGCGGGAACCATCGGTTTTTTTGGAAATTACGAACATTATATATGATCGTTGGACCCCGGGTGCAATCAAATTATGACCTTTGGGTGCATCTTTGGTAAAAATCCTCCCCCCTCCCCTGGGGAATAGTCCTGGTTGTTCCGCTGCCAGGGGCCGGCCGTCGCCGCCGCTCGCCGACACCTTCGGAAAAAGATAAGAAAACCGATTACACCATGGGCCTCCTTTGGTATGATAACACCATAAGGAGAGCCTATGATGAAGGCATACGGCGCACTGCACCCGGGCAGGAAAAAGCTGCTCCTGGGGATCGTTCTGGTCCTGGTGATGGCCGGTCTCTGGGGTTGCGGCTCCAAGGTCACCCTGGAGAACTTCGAGAAGATCAAGAACGGCATGACCCTGGCCGAAGTCACCGCCCTGCTGGGCGAACCCGGGGAATCCTACAGCCTCAACGTGGGGCCGCTCTCCGGCACCACGACCAAATGGCAGGCCCAGGACGGCACCACCATCGCCATTCAGTTCGTCAACGGCAAGGTGGTGGCCAAACAACTCCTCAAGGGCGGGGAAAAATAAGACTGTCTCTACAGCCGTAATGGAAGGCTGCGGCTACTGGCCGGGGAAGCGGACAGGCGTGCGAAAATCGACGTCCCTCATAGGATTGGCGCTATGGCTGGCCGTGTGTGTCATGACGGCCTGGTTCGGAGCCCGGTTTACCCCCGGGGCCTGGTACGCGGCCCTGGCCAAACCCGCCTGGACACCGCCGGCCTGGATCTTCGGGCCGGTTTGGACCCTGCTTTATATCCTCATGGCCCTGGCCGCCTGGCTGGTATGGCGGCAGCGCGGCTTCACCGAAGCTGGGCTGGAGCTCTCTCTCTTCCTGGTGCAACTGCTGGTCAACGGTCTCTGGTCCTGGTTCTTCTTCGGGCTGCAGCGGCCCGGGTGGGCTCTCTGGGACCTGACGCTGCTCTGGCTGCTGGTGGGGCTCACCCTGGGCGCCTTTTGGCGCATTCGGCTCCTGCCGGGGTTGCTGCTGACCCCCTATTTTTTGTGGGTCAGTTTCGCCCTGGCGCTGAACTTCACCCTCTGGCGGCTCAACCCTCCCTGATCCTTCGGACCCAGCCTCATCGGGAAATTGCCAGTCTCACCCGTTCCAGCAGGTCCTTCATCTGCACCGGCTTAACCATGTAGGAACACACCTTCAGGGTTTTGGCCGTCATGATTTCATCCTGCCGGGAGCTGGAGGTAAGCACGATGAACTTGGCCTCCGGGGCGAATTCCTGAATCTTCACGACCGCGTCCAGTCCGCTCAACTTCGGCATATTGATGTCCATGATGGTCAGATGCGGTTTATAGACCTTGAACTTGTCCACCGCGTCCTGCCCGTCCTCCGCCGTCTCGATCTCCAACCCGGCCGCCTTCAGGGCCTTGCTCAAGACCCCCCGAATGACGCTGGAATCGTCCACCACCATGACCCTTTTCCCCACCATCCGCCGGCCGGCTACTTCCTGAAAGGTCACCCGAAAGATTATATGGTCGATGGCCAGGTTGAGAATAATGGCATAGGCCTCGATATCGGGGTAGGGATATTCCTTGATGTTGGTATTCTTGTGGGACACCGGCACCCCGAAGCGCACCCGGAACCCCAGTTTGTCCCACCCGGAGATCGTCCGGCCCACCACCGTGTTCATGAATTCATTGAGGATATCCGCCGCCGTATCGTCATAAGTCTCCACCGGCGGCAGTCCCAGATTCTCGGCAATGGCGGTGGCCACCAGAATCGCCATGGCCTCTTCGGCGAATCCCAGGACAAAGGTGCCTTCCAGCCTTTTATTCATATCCTCGTAGGGTATGACCTGGGCCACGGCATGCACCTCCCGCAGCCGTTCATCCTTCTTCACCTTGATGCTGACCACGTCGGTTCGGGCCATCTGCTGAAATACATCCCGACAGGATTCCGCCAATATGGTCAAGTACTTGTTGTCGATCACGCCACGAACTCCTCGGGATAAATTGTTTCAGTGCCGAAGTCAATCTCGCCGACGTCTCCCTCAGATTCCCTTCTCTTCTATCTTTCGGCATTCCTGATCGCTAATATAAATTTTTCCTCTTTCAACTCCCCCCATCCGCAAAAAAATCCGCCCCTTGGGCGGATTCGGGACTGACTAGAGGGGCGCCGGGTCCTGTCGCGCCCCCCCCTCTGGTATGAAAAACCTTTCCTTATTTCGCCAACCCGAACTTGCCGTCCTTCACCTGCACCACCACCAGGGAATTCTCATCCAGGCCGTTGTGGTCTTCCGCCGTCAGGTTATAGACCCCGGAGACGCCCACGTAACCCTTGGTCTGTTCGATGGCCGCCCGCAAGGCCTTGGGGTCGGTGCCCGCCTGCTTCATGGCGTTGGCCACGATGATGATGGCGTCCCAGGCATAGCCGGAGTGCGTATTGATGGGAAATTCCTTGTCATAGTGATACACGTCTTTATAGAGCCGAATGAAATCCTGGATCACCGCCTTCTGGGGGTCGGTGTCAGGAAGCTGGGCCGCCGCCATCAGCTTGGTGGCCGGCATGCGATCACCCTCCGAGGCCTTGCCCGCCAGTTCGATATACTTGGGGTCAGGCTGGCCGTGGCACTGAAACAAAGGCAGGTTGATGCCCAACTGGGCCTTGTTCTTGGCGATGATGGGGCCGGCCGGGCCGATGGTCCACACCACGATGGCCTGGGGACCGGCATTCTTGATCTTCGTCAGCTGCGCGGTCATATCGGTGTCCTTGGGGCCGAAGGATTCCTTGGCCACAAAGGTGATGCCGAATTCCGGCGCCAGCTTCTCCAGCCACACCTCCCCGTCTTTGCCGAAGGCGTCCGACGCCGTCAGCAGCCCCACCTTGGTCAACTTCTTGTCCTTCAAATACCCGAACAGCTTCTTCACCGCAATGGACGACCGCTGCGGCGATTTGAACACATGGGTGATGGGGCCGTGCTTGGGATCGATCACCGGATCCCCCCCCACCGTCATGAAGGTGGGCACCCCGGCCTCCTCCACGATCTTGCGCACGTTCATCCCCTCCCCGGTGGAGGTGGGTCCGATGATGGCCACCACCTTGTCGGCATGGATGAACTTCTTGGCGATGGCCGCGGCCTTGGCCGGATCACTCTCGGTGTCCCCGATGATCAGCTCCAGGGGGCGGCCGTTGATCCCGCCCTCCTTGTTGATCTTGTCCACCACCATCTGGGCCACCAGCTTGGTGGGTGTGCCGATGTGCGCCCCCGGCCCCGAAAGGGCGAAGAAGGCGCCCACCTTAATGGGTTCGGCGGCCGGGGCGGCGCCGCTCAGTCCCAGGACTGCAACTGCCGCGGCGATGACCAACAGCATGAATTTTTTGCGCATATATCCTCCTCAATCAGGTTTTTTCTCCGTATCTATCCAGGCGGCCCCCTGTTCGGCGCCACTATAGCACAACTTCCCCCGGCCGGATAGGAAAATCTGCCGCCCTGGGAGGTACCGCCCTCACTACCCCTGGCCCAACTCCAGATGCTCCCGGCGTTGCTCCCACAGGGCCACGAACTTCCGGTGGTGCTTGTGGACCCCGTCCGGGTCCGGGTTGGCCAGTCCCGCCTTGATCAGGTAGGCGTTGATAAAAATCTTGTTGGTGAGATAAACATAGGCCCGCACGCCGGGACCCCCGGCGACCGGAATGGCACCCTTGAGAATGACCCGTCTCCCCGCCACCGCCGTCTCCAGATACCGGCGGGTCTCGGCCTCCCGAGTGATCTGCACCCCCAGAAACTGCACTAACTGGCCGGTATCCAGTCTGATAATCCCGGCCCCCAGGACGTCGGTCACCTTGGGATGTTGGTCCCGGGAAAAATCCCGGCAGACGGCCTCGAGCCGGGCCTCGAACAGGCGGGGGATGTAGTCCGCCGGGGCCGGGTCGGCGGGACGTTCGGCCCCCGGCAGCCATTCCACCCTACGGCCCGCCGCCCTCACCTTCTGCTCCATCAGGGGCACAAAGTCCCGGTTGATCTCATAGCCCACCGCGGTCCGCCCCAGTTCCAGGGCCGCCTTTACCGTGGTGCCGCTCCCCGCAAAGGGGTCCAGGACCGTATCCCCCGCCCAACTGAACATGCGGATCAGGCGCCGGGGCAGCTCCTCCGGGAACATGGCTTCGTGCCCCACTTGCTTGGCTCCGCCGAAGCGCCAGTGCCCGGCAAAATACTCCTTCCATTCCTCCCGGCTCAGGCGGGAGGCCGCCTTGATCTCCGCCGCCACCCGCTTCCCGGCCCCCGGTTTCTTGAAGATCAGAATGAATTCGTAGTCGATCTCCACCAGCCCGTTGGGGGGAAACGGGTAGGAACCCATCACCGGCGCGCCGCCGGTGGTGTTCAGGGTGGTCTTCTTCTGCCAGATGATGGCCCCCAGGAAATCGAAGCCCAGTTGTTCCCCCTGCAGGATGATTTCGGCGTGCAGCGGGATGACCTTGTAACGCCCGTAGACCGCGGCCCGGGCGAACTGGTCGCCCACATTGATACACAGGCGTCCCCCCTCCCGCAGCACCCGGAAGCACTCCGCCCAGGTCCGGTACAGGTCCCCCAGATACTCGTGCAGACTCTGCCCGTAGCCGATCTGGCCCGGGACGCCGTAATCCTTCAGGTGCCAGTAGGGCGGCGAGGTCACCGCCAGGTCCACCGCCCCGTCGGCCAGCTCCGGCATCCAACGGCTGTCGGCCAGATATATGTTGGCCTCATTAGGCATAACAGTTTGATTCTATTGGCAGGGTCAGGAGGCTCTGTCTCTACCCCCATCCAGGGGCAGCAGCCGGCAATGCATATTCCGGGATTGGGGGAGGGGTTGTAGGGGAGGGGGCAAGGGCCTGTGGCCCTTGCCCCCTCCCCTACTATTCTCTAAATCACCGAATCGGTGATCCGGTCGTCGAAGACCCGTTTGCTCTTGCGTTCCGAGCGCGGCAGGTCGCCGTAGGCCACCACCTCCACGCCGGAGGTGACCATGAGTTTGTGTTTGATGACGTAGCGCGCCTCCCGCCCCAGTTCATCGGCCCGGCCCGTCTCCACGCCCTCCCCCCGCTCCACCACCAGCCGCATGTGGTCCCGGCCCTGGGCGTCCCGGTTCAGGTGGATCTGGTATTCCGAGCCCAGCCCCGGCACCTCGGAGAGCAGGCGGTCGATGCTGGAGGGGTAGATGTTCACCCCCCGGAACTTGAACATATCGTCGGTCCGTCCCCGGAGGCGCGAGTGCCGCGGCAGCACCGAGCCGCAGGTGCAGGGCCCCGGAATGATCCGGGTGATGTCGTGGGTGCGGTAGCGGATCAGCGGCGCGGCCTCCTTGCACAGGGTGGTGATGACCATCTCCCCCCAGTCGTTGTCCGCCACCGGCGTGAGAGTTTCGGGGTCCAAAATCTCCAGGATATAGTAGTCCCCCCAGAAATGGATGCAGTCGTGGTCCGGGCATTCGATGCCGGTGCCGGGGCCGTAGAGCTCCGTCATCCCCACGATGTCGAACAGCTCCACCCCGCCGAACAGGTCGGAGATCTTCTGGCGCATGGACACGCTGGAGCGTTCGGAGCCGTAAATGATCTTCCGGATGTTGATCTTGTCGGCGATGCCCCGCTTGTGGATCTCCTCGGCCATGAGCAGTCCCATGCTGGCGGTGCAGCAAAACACGGTGGTCTGTAGATCCACCATGAGCTCGCAATGCATATCGATGTTCCCGGGTCCGATGGGCACGGCCAGGGCCCCTAGCATCTCCACCCCTTTCTGGAAGCCGGCCCCCGCGGTCCACAGGCCGTAGCCCACCGCGATCTGCACCCGGTCCAGGGGCGTGACCCCGGCCATCTCGTAGGCCCGGGCGAAAAACTGGCCCCAGTCGTCCAGGTCCTTCTGGGTGTAGCACAAAATCTTGCGCTTGCCGGTGGTGCCGCTGGAGGCGTGGATGCGCACGATCTGCTCGTAGGGCACGGCCCGGAAGGGAAAGGGATAGCCCTCCCGCAGGTCGTCGGGAGAGGTCAGGGGGAGCCGGCGCAGGTCGTCCAGGCTCCGGATGTCGTCGGGGCCGACGCCCGCGGCCTCCAGCCGCTCCCGGTAAAAGCTGGAGCCTTCGTAGGCGTGGCGCACCGTCCATTTCAGGCCCGCCAACTGGTGCTCCCGGAGTTCGTCGGCCGTCTTGAAGGCGGGCATGAAGGTCTGTCTGCTCATGAGCGGTTTCTCCAGTCGAATATTGGTCAAACCGGCGGCCCCCAACCGCGAGGCTGCCGGGTTCTGGGCCGCCCCGCCTCCCAGGAAGGCGCGGCGCAGGTCGGGGTCCACCAGGAGCTTGTCGCTCCTCCCGAAGGTCACGATCCGGCCGTTGGCCAGCAGGTAGGCCAGCCGGGAGGCGGTCAGGGCCCGGGCGGCGTTCTGCTCCACCAGCAAGATGGTCACCCCGGAACGGGACAGCTGGTGGATGATGTCGAAGATCTCGTCGGTGATCAACGGGGCCAGCCCCAGGCTGGGCTCATCCAGGAGCAGCAGCCGGGGCTTGGCCATCAAGGCCCGGCCCAGGGCCACCATCTGCTGCTCCCCGCCCGACAGGGTGCCGGTGCGCTGGCCGCGGCGCTCCTTCAGTTTGGGGAACCGGGCGAAAACCTCTTCCCGCCGGCGGTCCACCTCACTGCGGCCCACCTTCAGGGCCAGGGCCCCCAACTCCAGGTTCTCGGCCACGGTGAGGTCGCCGAACATCTCCCGGCCCTCGGGGCACAGGGCCACGCCCCGGGCCGCCATGGCCGCCGGCGAACTGCCCGTGACCTCCGCCCCGTCGACGCGGATGCGGCCTCCCGACGGCGGCACCAGGCCCATCACGGCCTTGAGCAGGCTGGTCTTGCCGGCCCCGTTGGCCCCCACCAGGGCCACGGTGTCGCCCCGGGCCACCTCCAGGTCCACCCCGAACAGCGCCTGGGCCGCCCCGTAGTGCACGGTGAGATTCTCTATGGTAAGCAAGCTCTCGGCCATAACCTCATCGCATTATACCCCCCCGCCGGCCGCCCTGTCGAGGCCGCTCCTGCTTCGGCGGGGAAAGCTCCCGGGCGGCCCTGTCAGATATTCCTCTGCATGATAATGACATCGAAATCCTGCCCGAATTTCCGTCCCACTCCCGGCAGGCGGCCCACCTCCCGAAACCCCTGTTTCCGGTGGAAACTCAGGCTGGGCTCATTGAGGGACGAGATGGAGGCCAGGACGACGCTGACCCCCGCCCCGGGCGCCTCCCGGGCCAAATATTCCCACATCCGCCGTCCCAACCCCCGCCGGGTGTGATCGGGGTGAATGAACCAGGCCACCTCGGCGGTGCGCCGAAAGGTCCCCGCCGGATGGAAGGCCCGCAAAAAGGCGAAGCCCACCGTCTGTCCACCGTCGTCGTGAACCGCGACCGCCGGATAGTCCCGGGACATCCCCAGGAAGACGTCAAAAAAGTCGTAATCCACCATTTCGTCGGGAAAGGCTGCCAGACTGCGTTGGATATAATGATTGAAAATATCGATGACCGCCTGCCGATCTGCCTCCCCCCATCGCTCCAAGATATAGCTCATGGTACACATTTTATTCCCATTCTTATGGCTGGCTCAACATCCGGGTGTAGACGTCTTGAAAGGCCAAAGGGTCGACAATGATATAACCGGAAAAAGGCGTATCGATGTCGTAGATGAAAAAAATGCAGGACAATACCAGAAAGACGACCATAAATTCGAAGAGCCACTGCGCCAGGTTATGTTCCAGGTTGGTAAAATACAATCCGTAACATACCGATAAAAATCCGAAGATTATGATCACCCAGACCGGCGGGTAAAGATTGCCTTTGACGTGCAGGGCCCGGGACAGCCGCTGCTGCGAAGCTGTGCTCAGATAGCCGCTGAGGTTGGTATAGATATCGTTGTCACCTTGGTTTTCAGGTTTGAGGTCCAGGAAGGCGTCCCACACCTGATCGAACCGCTGGGCGGTCCCGTGGCTCATACCGCCTCTCTCCATCTGACCCCATTCCTCCTCCACCACACTTTTGACATAATCCTGCATCGCGGTGCGAAAGGCCTCGGCCTTGGGAAGATTTTTCGACAGACGATAAGAAGTGAGCAGCGCGTCCGCTTCCCGGGTCACGTCGGCCTCGGTGGTCAAGTAGGCTGTCCACAGCGTCACCAGGGCAAATCCCAAGAAAAAGGCGTAGAGCGCGGTGAAAAATGAAAAGACGGCGGGGTGGATATATTCCCGTACTGTTTTACCCCGGGTGAGGTAATAACGCCGCACCACCGCCAACCCCCCGGCGATCAGCAGGCTGATCAAGGCGATGACCGAATACGTTTTAAGGAACAGGGCCATACGTGACGGCAACTCCGTACCTACTCAGTTGACCAACAAATTCCAGGGCAGCTGGTTGAACTGGCTGCGATACCGCAGTTGACTCCCGGCCATGAGCAGGGAAAAGATATTGTGCTGATCGCTCACCGGCTCCGCTCCCGCCAACTCCTGGCGGTCCACCAGGCGGGCCGACGTCAGGACCTGATACTCTTTATCGGCCCCCGACCCTGACTGGCCCGCCTCCCGGTGCGCCACCGCCGGGTCCAGGGGATGCGTCGCGGCCAGGATATGGGCGTTTTGGACCCGGCCGCTGGACGAGGGCGCCCGACATTCCAGCAGCTGGGGAAAGGCCGCCCCCAGGGTGGCCAAAAACCGCCGGTTGACCTCCTCCCCGGAGGGATCGAAAAAGGCGTTGGCCACCATGAGTCCCCCGGGCCGCAGGACCCGTCGCACGTCCTGGAAAAACTCCCGGGTCAGGAGATAGTCCGGGGTGCCGTCCCCCTGGAACAGGTCCACCACCACCAGATCGAAGGCCCCGGCCCGCCGGCGTACAAAGGTGCGGGCGTCTTCGGCATACAGGGTGATCCCCTCGGTCCGCAACCCGAAGAAGTCCCGGGCCGCCCGGGCGGATTGCGGGTTGATCTCCACCACCGTCACCCGACGGCCCGCCTCCTGCAACCGCTGCGGGATCAGGCCGGCCCCCAGGCCCAGGACCAGGACCTCCTGGGCCCGGGGGGCATAGGCCCCGATCAGCCGCAGCATGGCCGGGGTATGATCCAGACCGTTCCCGGCCTCATCCACCGCATTCTGCAGGATGCCATCCTGAAGATAATAGAGCCCGGATTCTTCTTGTCCCTGCCACCGCACCACCTTGATATTGCCGAACCCCGAATGATACTCCGCCCGCACCTCCATACGCCCCTCGGGCAGACTGGCATGGGCCAGCATACTGAAATAGACCTTCTGGCCGGATAACAGCAGCACTCCCAACAATCCCACGCCCGTAGCCAGCACTGCCAGACGCCAGCGGTCGAGGCGGGGAATTTCGGGAGCCCCCAGGGTCAGAAGCAACGTTAACAGACACAGCCCCAACCCGGAAAAGATTATTGCGCCCCAGTTGGACAGATGCGGGATCACTGCAAAGGCCGTCAGGAGCACCCCGGCCACCGACCCCAGGGTGCTGAGACAGAACACCCGCCCGGCCCCCGCGTCACCCCCGGCCCACTCTCCCCGGCCCAGGGCGATCACCAGGGGATTCAGGGCCGACAGCGCCACCAGAGGGATGGCCAACAGCATCAAGCCCGCCAGGAAACTGCCCGCCACCAGATTGATCCCGCCCAGCAGCGGGAAAACCATGGGATAGAGGAAGGCGGCCAGGATCAGGGACAACGCCGCCAGCAGCGGCGCCAGCAAGAGCAGGCTAATCAGGGCCGCCGGCGGCCGCCCCCGGGACAGGCGTCCCCCCAGGCCATACCCCAGGGCCAAACACACCAGCGTGACGGACAGGATGGCCGCCCAGATATACAGGCTGACCCCGAAATACGGCGTCAGCAGGCGAGAGGCCAGGACCTCCAGGGCCAACGTCACCGCCCCGGTGATAAAGATCAGAACCTCGAAGCGGTGCCGCCGGACCGGCGGCGCCGGCTGGGACCGGGCGGGGCGCATGGCCACCTCCTGTGCACGGATCATTCCCCTGCCCTGCAGGGCCTGAAAGATATTATAAAGGACATCCCCGCCGCCGCCACGTTCTTTCTCGGGTCGGGATACCCCCGGAAATATGATTTTTTTCCCCGCATCTTCCCTGCACCGGTATTAATTTAAACAAAATTCAAGGAGGCGCGGGGCGGCCTTCCTGCAACCCCCTCTAAACCGGAAATACCGGCGCCGGTGGCCAACTGACAACTCCGGGTCCTGGCCCGGTTTAATATAGGGATCAAATTCTCCAGCTGTAGGCTGCCAGCCGACAGCACAACGCCGGAAAGGAACCGCCGCCATGAAACACCTGCTGATCCTGGGCCACGGCACCGGGGGCACCATCATCGCCGCCAAGATGCGCCAGGAGCTCCCCGAATCCCAATGGAACATCACCGTCATCGACCGCGACTGGCAGCACCATTACCAGCCCGGTTGGATCTTCATCCCCTTCGGCATCTACACCCGGGCCGATTGCGTCAAACCCCGGAGCAGGTTCGTTCCCCCCGGGGTCAACTTTGTTCTCGACGACATCACCGGCATCGACCCGGACAAGCGCCAGGTCAAGACCAAACGGGACACCTTCTCCTACGACTGGCTGGTCATCGCCTCCGGCTGCCGCATCGTCCCCGAGGAGGTGGAAGGTATGCTGGGCGTCGGCTGGGGCCGGGACGTCCACAACTTCTACACCGCCGACGGGGCCGAGGCCCTGTACGGGAAGATGAAGTACTTCGATAAGGGCCGGGTGGTCATCAACATCGCCGAACTGCCTTTCAAATGCCCGGTGGCCCCCCTGGAATTCGCCTTCATGGCCGACTGGTACTTCACCGTCAACGGGGTGCGGGAACACGTCGAGATCGAGCTGGCCACGCCCCTCCCCGGAGCCTTCACCAAACCCAAGGCCGCGGAGATGCTGGGGAAATTATGCCAAGACAAGAATGTCCAGGTGACCCCCAATTTCCAGATCTCCGAAGTGGACGCCGACCGGAAGGTGATCAAGTCCTTCGGCGGCCAGGAAATCCCCTATGACCTGCTGGTCTCCATCCCGCCCAACTTCGGGGCCCAATTCATCATCGACAGCGGCTTGGGCGACCCCATGGGCTACATGGACACCGACCACCACACCCTGAAGGCCAAGAACCACGACCGTATCTACGTCATCGGCGACGCCGCCAACGTCCCCACCTCCAAGGCCGGGGCCGTGGCCCACTACGAGGCCGACGTGGTGGCCGACAACCTCAAGCGGGAGATCGACGGCCAGCCCCCCCGCCCCGACTACGACGGCCACGCCACCTGAATTGTCGTCACCGGTTACGAGAAGGGGTCCCTTCTCGACTTTAATTACAAAATTGAACCGCTGCCGGGCAAATTCCCCTTCCCCGGTCTGGGACCGTTTGACCTCCTGGGCGTCAGCTTCTCCAATTACACCGCCAAGATGATGTTCCGCTGGGTCTATTACAACCTGATGCTCAAGGGCAGCCACCTGCCCCTGGAGCCCCAGTTCGTCCTGGCCGGCAAGGTGCGCGGCATCCTGTCCCCCGATATCGAGATCCCCATGCGGAGGAGACGGCCATGAACGGCGAGTCGCAGATTCTGGAAAGACTGGAGCGCATCGAGGCAAAACTGGACCGGCTGACCGCCCTGGAGGGACAGATGGAGTTTGTCAGCCGGAATTGGGAGAACCTCAGCGATCTGGGCCGGGACCTGTCCCTGCTGATGTATCCCGCCGTCCGGATGCTGACCGAGGAGTTGGCCGAGGTGGAGACCGGCTTCCAACTGGAAGACGTCTTTCACATGCTCAAACGCTTTCTCCTCAGCCTGCGCAACCTCTCCTGGGGGCTGGACCAGTTGGAGAACATGGTGGACTGGTGGCACGATATGGAGCCCATCATGAAGGTGGCCGTCCCCCGGCTCATTGACGGCCTGGACCGCCTGGAGGAACTGGGGGTCTTCCGCATGCTGAGCAAGATGACCTCCACGGAGATGCTGCAGTTTCTGGACTTGCTCACCGAAGTCCCTCTGGCCGCCCGCCTGGCGGAGAGCAAACCGGCCGGACCGGTGAGTATGCTCTGGCGGCTGCGCAGCCCGGAATGCCGCCAGGGCCTGGGGTTGGTGGTGGAACTCACCCGAGTCCTGGGCAAACTCAAGCAGGAAGGCGTCTGTCCCTTTCCGGGGGAAGAACCGGCTCCCCCTGGTCAGTGAGCGGGAAAGAATAATAGGGGGGATAGGCGCGGGAAGTGCGTGAAGGTCAGAGGGCAGCGACGGCTAAAAGGTCCGGGATACCAGGTAATTAGTGATTTCCAGAAAGAGGTCTTTTTCGGGAGAGGCGGCAAAGGTCTCCAGGCACTGCTGGGCCTGCCGGTTGTAGTCCTGGGCCTGCCGGCGGGCTTGTTCCAGGGAGCCGTATCTCTCCATGGCGGGAATGAGTTCCCGGGCGATGGCCTCGGGGTCGGGGGCCGCCGCCACCTCCTGCAGACGCTGCCGCTCCGCCCCGGTGGTCGCAGCCAGAACGTGGATCAGAGGCAGGGTGATCTTCCCTTCCTTGAGATCGTTCCCCACCGGTTTACCCAGGGCCTGGGCGTCGCCGGTGTAATCCAACAAGTCGTCCACCAGTTGGAAGGTGATCCCCAGATTCAGCCCAAAATCCGACAGGGCCTGCTCCTGGGTGTCGCTCACCCCGGCCATGATGGCCCCGATCCGACAGGCGGCGGACATCAGGATGGCGGTCTTGCGGGTGATGACCTCGAAATACTCGGCCTCGGTCAGATTGAAGTTGCCGGTGTGAATGAGCTGTAGGACCTCGCCCTCGGCCATCAGGGTGGTGGTGCGGGACAACACCTCCACCACCTTCATACGCCCCGTGGCCGAGGCGATGGACAGGGCCTTGGCCAGCAAAAAGTCCCCCACCAGGATGACGGCCTGGTTGCCCCAAATCATATTGGCCGACGACAGCCCCCGGCGCACCGTGGCCGCGTCCACCACGTCATCGTGAAGCAGGGTGGCGGCATGCAGATATTCGAAGATGGTGGAGACATCTGCCAGATGATCGGCCCGGCACCCGCACAGGCGGGCCGACAGGACAAAAAGCAGCGGCCGCACCCGTTTGCCGCCGCTGGTCAGGATGTACTCCCCCACGTCGGAGATCAACTTGACGTGGGAGGACAGATTGGCGGCCAGGGCGTGGTTGATCCTGTCTATATCCGCTTTCAGTCTTTGAAAAATATCCTGGATCACCATGGCAGGGATTCACCTCAAATAAGGAAAGATACCTGCAATCCCGGCGGCTGTCAATTTTTATCGGTCCTCCCGGCCCTCGGGATCGGCGTCGTCCACCAACTCCCCCTCCAGATCATAGGTGTGCGTGCGGGTCAGGCGCACCTTCTGGAGCTGCCCCACCATCCCCTGCCCCGCGGTGATATAGACCTGCCCGTCCACCTCCGGGGCCTGAGTGGCCAGGCGGCCGGTCAGGAGCAGCTCGGTCTCCTCACTGACGCCCTCCACCAGGACCTCCTGCACGGTGCCCTTCAGAGCCCGCAGTTGCTTCCGCCGCAACCGGGCCTGCAGCCGGGTGAGCTGCCGGGCCCGCCGGGCCCCGGTGCGGGCCGGCACCTGGTCGGGATACCGGGCCGCCGGCGTCCCCTCCTCCGGCTGGAAGGCAAAGATGCCCAGGTGGTCGAAACCGATCTCCTCCACCCGGCGGCACAGCTCGGCAAAATCGGCCTCGCTCTCCCCCGGAAATCCCGTAATGACACTGGTGCGCAGAGCCGCGCCGGGAAGTCTCCGGCGAATCCGGTCGATGACCTCCAGGGCCTGCCTCTGGGTGTAGCGCCGCCCCATCCGCTTGAGCACCGGGTCGGCCAGGTGTTGCAGGGGCAGGTCCAGGTAGGGGCAGATTTTAGGATGGGCCGCCATGACGTCCAGCAATTCCGGCGTGATCCCCAGGGGGTGGCTGTAGAGCAGGCGCAGCCAGGCCAGGCCGGGCAGCCCCGCAATTTTTTCCAACAGTTCCGGCAGCCGGGACCTCTGGTCCCCCTCCCGGCCGTAGCCCGTGGTGTCCTGGGCCACCAGGTTGAGTTCGATGACCCCCCGGGAGAGCAGCAGTTCGGCCTCCTGGACAATCACCTCCGCCGGCCGGCTGCGGAACGGCCCCCGAATCGCCGGGATGGTGCAGAAGGTGCACCGGTGGCTGCAGCCCTCGGCGATCTTGACATAGGCGGTGTAAAAGGGCGTGGTCAGGAGGCGGGGAGAGACCTCGGCCCCGCTCAGCAGGGGGCCGTCCCAGTGGCGGCCGGGCGCGGCCCCGGTCAGCCCCGCCACAATGCCCACGATGTCAGGGAAGTCGTTGACCCCCACCCAGGCGTCCACCTCCGGAAGCAGCTCCGGCAGGCTCTCCCGGTGGCGCTGCACCAGGCAGCCGGCCGCCACCAGCAGGGTCCCGGGCCGGTTCTGTTTCACCGCGGCCAGCTCCAGGATGGTGTCCACCGCCTCCTGGGCCGCCGAAGCGATGAAACCGCAGGTGTTCACCAGAATGAGGTCCGCCTCTTCGGGGTCGGCCACGATACGCCAGCCCGCCCCGGTCAGCCGGGCCAGCATGACCTCGGTATCCACCCGGTTCTTGGCGCACCCCAGGGTGACGGGATAGAGGCGGGGGTGATAGTAAGGAGAGTCCAAGAAAGAGTTTTCCAGAGATTATAAATAGTTAGTCAATGGATAGGAATCAAGGTTATTTTTTAAAATAAAGCTGAAAATTATTAATTGCAATATTTGTTAAAAATATTAAGGAGATTATCTAATTCATCATTTGATAACTCCATGATTTTTTTTGTTAAGTATCTGCCATCTTTCACACTATCTGGCATAAAGTCTTGATTTAATAAGTTTAGATTCTTTAATTCTGAAACTAATTTATTCCTTTCTATTAAGTTACCTAAATAGCAATTTTCCCTTAAAATTATATAAATATTGCCATCATGATTAATTGTGATAAAAGGTTTTTTATTGCTCCCTTTCAATCTAAAAGACGGTTTAATAGATTTTGATGGAAAAAAATATCCTCTTTTTAATGACCAATCTAGTATTTTATCTAATCTATCAACTAGAAAATTATCTGTTAATTCCCTGTAAGCTGATTTAAGCTTTTCCTCTGTCCAAATCACATTAGTTTTTGACAGTCCCTTTTTATCAATCGTAGATTGAGATTGTCCTACCAAACGGGGCACTAATACGGATTCTTTTTCTCCTCCATAGAATTTCAATTCTAACCCGAAAATATCGGTGTGTTTCATTTCATCATTCAAGTATTCAATCATTCTACGAATTTCTGGCCTTAGGTTATCCGATGCAATGATAAGCCTGATTTTTTTATTGGTTAGATTTTCCTCGACTTTTCGCCAAAAATCGTCAATGTCTAATTCCTCTCCAAATTCTTCCATCAGAAGGGCATCTATTTCTTTGGGAGGACTTTGATTGCCCCAAAATTCAGTTGCTTTCTGTCTGGCTCCGCCTCCGGCCCAAGCCTCGATAGCATTGGCGGCATATTCGATGATTTGTCCTATAACTTCTCGCCTTGATTCTGGGTTTTGGAACAATTTTGTTTCTACTAAAGTGAGGATACTATGTTGGTCTACAAAAAGATGGTCCAGGGACCATCCTCCCACCGGCATCTCCCGGCGCAAAAGAACAAAATATGGAGGATCATCACTAATTGGATCAATTTGTTTTCCCGGGATAATTTGGGGATATTTTTCAAAAAAGGTTTGTAAGGCATCCTCTAAAGTTTTACCTAATAAACCTTCACGCATGGAACGGGACGGCATTTCAGTAAGCTTTCTGCCGTCGAAATAGAAAATTTCATCTAATCGGCTTGTCATTTTTTTCCAAGGTCTTTTTGTGGAAAATTACTCACGATTATTGTTGAAAGCTCATCACCGCCCACATATCAATGGCAGCAAACATCACCACCCAAAACACTATCTGCACCAGCCACAACCGCCGCCGCTGGCGCCGGTTATCCCCGGTCCAGCGATAAACTACCTGGAAAAAATTATACATCACCGCCGCCTCCACCGCAAAAGGCGGAAACCCCAGATACCCCAGGACCGGCATCTCGAAGACCCGGCCCCACTGGAAGTACGGCAGGGTATAGACCCATTTGGCCCGGGCCCAGTAGTTCCAGAACTCCCACAGAAAACCGCAGATCAGACCCGCGGCCAGGAGCAGCAGCACCTCCCGCACCCGGCCCCGGCTCCACTCCACGACGTACGATTTACCCCCGGCCAGCCAGACCACCGGCTCCAACAGGAAGATGAAGCCCAGCCAGATCAGGGGGAAGCCGTACTGGGGCCGCACCAGGGGATAGACCAGGCACACCAGCCCCACCCCCACCGCCGCCGCCGGCCACCACCCCGGCAGCTCCCGGGGCCGCAGGGCCGCGCCCCGGAACAGTCCCAGGGTCTCCAGCAGGGCCGCGGTGACGAACAGCCCCGGCAACACCGTGGCAAAGGCCACCCCGTACCCGGCCCAGCGCAGCGGCAGACTCCCCGGCACGCCCACGTAGCGCCAGTTGCCCAGCACCAGGTTGTAGGCCTCGAACACCAGCCAGCCGGTCACCGACACCGGCAGCATCCTCAGTAATTCCGGAAACCGCCGCAGAATCAAGGAGTTTCCCCGCCGTTGAGACACCCGGGCATCGGCCCCCAGGATGTAACTCCACCAGGCAAAGGAGTAAAACCAGGTGGCGAAGGGCTCCCGGCCCGCGGCCAGACCCCCCGCGGCCACCAGGAACAGCAGCCCCGCCGCCAACCCCAGGAACCGGGCTCCCCGGGTCGTGGTGGCCATCGGCGCTCTCCTCCCTTCTAGAGACTTCGACGCCTTGTTAGCTAAACCATACATTTTTTTACCTAAATTGCCAAGCCGATCCTCTTCCCGATGTAACCCAGCAGATTCGGTGGCTATTTTCCTTGCTTTTGCGAAAAAACTATGGTACAAGCCCAGTTAAGGAGAAACCGCACCGGAACCTATCAGATCGGCCCTGTCCCAGGGGAGTCAGAGGACCAGGAGCCGATTCTTTATCGGGGCTGGCCACACAGTCTGCCTCGCCATTCGGCTGAGGGGGGGAGAAATGCAAAGACTGGGCGTTCTAGGAGTGGCCATTCTCTGGCTGCTCATCGGTTGCGGCGGCAATAAAGCCACGGTCGTTGATAAATCCTCACCCCCGCCTCCTCGCCTCGAGGACACCCTCACTCAGGAAACCGACTCCGAACAGGACGAACCCCTGATCGCTGACGTCAGCGAGCAGCGCCTGGAGGAGCTCTATGCCAAGAGCGGCTCCGCCGATCTGGAAAACGAAATCAAGAAATGGGAAGCCCAGCGTAAGTTCGACATGCCCATCCATGTCAACAAGCAGGTGCGCAATTACATCGTCTATTTCAGCACCGAGCGCAAGGCGGTCTTTTCCCGCTTCCTGTCCCGCTCCAGCCGGTATCTCCCCATGATCAAAAAGGTCTTTGCGGAGTACGGTCTCCCCGAAGACCTGGCCTATCTCGCCATGATCGAGTCCGGGTTCAACAACAAGGCCTATTCCCCGGCCGCGGCCTCCGGCATGTGGCAGTTCATCCGGGGCACCGGAGCCCGCTACGGCCTGGCCATGGACAACTACATCGATGAGCGGCGCGACCCGGAGAAATCCACCCGGGCGGCGGCGGAATACCTCCTGGACCTTTACAAACGCTTCGGTTCCTGGTACCTGGCCGCGGCCAGCTACAACTGCGGCGAAGGCCGGGTTCAGAAGGAAATCAACCAGAGCACCCACAAGAACTTCTGGGAACTCTCCGACAACATGTGCCTGCCCACCGAAACCAAGAATTATGTGCCGCAGATGATCGCCGCCATTATCATCTCCAAAAGCCCCCAGAAATACGGCTTTAAAAGTATCCCCTACCAACCGCCCTTGAAATACGACCAGATCAAGGTCACCGAACCCACCCACCTGGGCGCCGCGGCCATTGCCAGCGGCACCAGCGTCGAAGAGATCCAGGCCCTGAACCCCGAACTGCTCCGGGGCACCACCCCGCCGCACTACTCCGCCTATATCCTGAAAGTGCCCCCGGGGAAGAAGGAAGCCTTCCAGAGCAACATCGCCATGGCCCGGGCCCAGATGCCCTCGGAACGCAGCTACGCCCGCCGCGCCGTCAGTGACGATGATGATGACGACGGCCACGAGGCCAAATCCTCCCGCTCCAGCCGCTCCGCCAGTCGGTCCCGGTCGGCAAAACGCTCCGTCCGTCTCGCCCGCCCCAAAACCCCGGCCTCCAGTGGGCCCACCAATCTGGTATACCGGGTCCAGCCCGGAGATACCCCGGCCAAGATTGCCAAACGCTTCCAGACCAGCGAGGCCGACCTCCTGGCCCGGAACAACCTCAAAACCAGCCAGGAGTTGAAGAAGAATCAGGTCCTCCACGTGTCCACGGCCCGCGCCAAGGGCACCAGCCGGACCTCCACCAAATCTTCGGCCGCCGAGGCCGACACCGAACCGGTGGCCGCCTCCATTCTGCCCACCTTCACCTCCTCCAAATCCAAGGGGACCTCCAAGACACGCCGCAAACCCGAGGCCCAGGCCGCAACCAAGAAGAAGGCCAAAGCCAGCCCGGCAGAGAAAAAGAACAGCGGCACCAAGGCCAAAAAGGATAAAGCCGACAAAGGCGGAAATAAGAACAAACGCGTCTCCGCCAAAGGACAACGGCGAGTGTATTCCGGCCTCAAGAAAAAAACCGGCAAGCAGGTGGCGCGGCCCCCCGGGAAGTTGCCCTCCAAGAAGGTCGCCAAATCGCAGCGCCGCTCCCTCTCCCGCCACATCGCCCGCAACCCCAAAAGAGTCCTGCAGTTCACGGAAAATGCCCCCGCCGCCAAGGTGGCCCGGCCCTGACCCTCCGGGGTGTCTTCGCAGCCTGTACCCCAACCGCATGCTTGCATCCTGAACGGAGTGCAGGCTCCGGAACTCGTTCATAAGACGAGGGTTCTGCCCCGGGATTACCGTTCAGGCCCTTCCGGATTTTCCATGGATGACAGGCAAACCCCCAGGGCTGTGGCAGGAATGTTCCCGGCGCCGGTTCGCAGCCGGCCCCACGGGTCCCCCCCCTCGACCACCCCCCCATGGAACCGACCCGAAGAGATGGAGAACGCCATCTTACCGGCGGGAAGGGCAGAAAATCCCACCGGCCCCCAAGGGTGGGGTATCTCCTGGCCAGGGGAAGTTTAGGCCCGGCGCTGCGCTTCGGGTCAGGACAATATGGTGCCCTTCAAGTCGAGCCTGACCACCTCAGCCGTCTTGATCTTAATTCCAATTTATCTTATAATTTCAACGGGTAGAGGGAAGGCGAAAATATATGATCCTTGATGTTTGAATAGAGTTGAAACGGGGCAAGACATGGAAGATTTATATAAAAAAACCATTATTACTGCTGGAATAGCGGCTACTATCTATCTTGTGCTATTTTTCTGCTTCGATAGATCTATTGATCTTTGGGTGCATAATAATTGTTCAAATACATGGGTTTCCCAATTAGGAAAGTATATTTCCAACTTGGCAAGCGGTGCCCCCCTTAGACTTGTATTAGCCATCTGCCTCATTTCAGTCATAGTTTTTGATCATGACTTAAAAAGACCAGGGACAAGATACTTTCTCTATATCTGCATTACGGCAGCCACCGCGATTATTATCGGTGACGGCTTGAAATTTCTCCTGGGGCGCTACCGTCCCATTATGCTCTTCGAGAATAATCTTTATGGCCTGCATTTCTTTTCATCAGAATGGGCTTTAAATTCAACCCCCTCCGGCCACACAGTCAGAGCCTTCTCAATTTTGACTGCATTATCCTTTCTGTACCGGAAATTCACGGTGGTCTTCATTTCCATTGCCACACTCATCGGCGCCAGTCGGGTGGCGGTAACCGCCCATTACCCCAGTGACGTGGTCTTCGGTGCTTTCATAGGGATATTTACCGCCGCCTGGACCTACAAGTACTTTTTTCTCAAAGCCAACTGATTATGGTCTCAATATAACTCACAGTAACAAAGCCCGGCCCCCCGAAGCAAGGGTTAGCCCCCCAACGTCGCATGATACTCCTGCAGACTCTTAACCGCACAGCGCTCCCGCCGTTGGATTTGCCCGTCCTGACGTTATTTTTCCGTTTTACTCTTTCAGTTATGGAAATAGATCCCCCAAGGTTTTCAGACCGATAATTCCGTCCCCGTAGATTGTTCCCGGCTTTCCAACCACTTCTTGAAGGAAGCCTGACTTTCTCCCGATGGCCTCCCTGATAGTATACCGGCCACGCTGATATCCTCGTCCACGTCCTCCCAGTGGATGCCCTGCCCTTTCCCGATCAGCCGCCAGTTCCGGCGCTCCTCCGGACTGGCATGCAATAATCTCGGATACCAGACCAGCGGCACCGAAATGATCCGCCCATCGCTCAGTTCCACCGTCAGGGTATCTTCTGTCACGGTGACCTGCTCGGCATTCGGTATGTGGATCTCAGCCGCTGAAATACTCATTCCACGCCTCCAGAATCTGCGGCTGGTGGTCTTGAATAATTCCCGCCAGACGCCGAATCTCTATACTCTTGAATCCCATGCTGTATTGCAGCCGAATGGGGTCCAACCAAAATTTGGCCACCTTATCTTCCCGCTCCACATGAACATGAGGCGGCTCCTCCCGATCTGAAGCATAGAAAAAGAAACGGTACGGACCAGTTCTCAATATTGTGGGCATTTTTTCCAGTAGTTTGCATTGCTGCCATTAACAACCGGCAATAACAAGCTCATTGAAATCAGGGTAGCATGGCCAATATTCTTGTGTCAATGTGCCAATCAACCCCCCAACGTCGCATGATACTCCTGTAGACTCCGCACCTCCAGGGCCCCCGTCTTCAGCTTCCGGATCGCCTCCAGGGTCGCCCGGGCCGCGGCGATGGTCGTGGTGTAGGGAATGTTGTACTCCAGGGCCGACCGCCGAATGGAGTAAGAGTCGTCGGTGGTGTGGCTCCCCTGGGGGGTGTTGATCACCAGGGCGATGTCCTGGCTCTTGATGGCGTCGATGATGTGGGGCCGGCCGGCCCGCACCTTGTTCACCGCCACCGGCTTCAACCCCTGGGAGCACATGTAGCGGGCCGTGCCCGGGGTGGCCAGCAGCTTGAAACCCATCTCCTGGAAGCCCTGCGCCAGGGAGATGGTCAGGGGCTTGTCGGAGTCCTTGACGGAGAACAGCACCCCGCCGGATAGGGGCAACTGCTGCCCCGCCGCCACCTGGCTCTTGGCGAAGCTGACCGCGTAATTGCCATCCAAACCCATGACCTCGCCGGTGGAGCGCATCTCCGGGCCCAACAGCGGGTCCACCCCGGGGAAGCGCCGGAAGGGGAAGACCGCCTCCTTCACCGAGAAGTATTCCGGGACGATCTCCCGGGTGAACTCCAGCTCCTGCAGGGTGCGGCCCAGCATGACCTTGGTGGCCAGCTTGGCCAGGGGCCGCCCCATGGCCTTGCTCACAAAGGGGATGGTGCGGGAGGCCCGGGGGTTCACCTCCAGGACGAAGATGCCCCGGCCCCGCACCGCAAACTGAATGTTGAGCAGGCCCACCACCCCCAGCTCCGCGGCCAGGGCCTTGGTCTGCTCCTTGATGGCGGCGATGGTGGCCGCGTCCAGGGTGTAGGGCGGCAGCACGCAGGCCGAATCCCCGGAGTGGATGCCGGCCTCCTCGATGTGCTCCATGACCCCCCCGATGACGGTGGTGGTCCCGTCGCTGATGGCGTCCACGTCCACCTCGATGGCGTCTTCCAGGAACTTGTCGATGAGGATGGGGTGCCCCGGCGACACCTCCAGGGCCCAACTCATGAAGTTGGCCAGGGCCTGGTTGTCGTTCACGATCTGCATGGCCCGCCCCCCCAGCACGTAGGAGGGCCGCACCACCACCGGATAGCCGATCTGACCGGCGATCTTCAGGGCCTCCGCCGTGGTCAGGGCGGTATCGTTGTCCGGCTGCTTGAGATTCAGGGTGGCCAGCAGTTCCTTGAAGCGCTGCCGGTCTTCGGCCCGGTCGATGGCGTCCGGGGAGGTCCCCAGAATCGGCACCCCGGCCCGGGCCAGGGGCACCGCCAGGTTCAGCGGCGTCTGCCCCCCGAACTGCAGGATCACCCCCCGGGGTTGCTCGCTGTCGATGATGTTGAGCACGTCCTCCCGGGTCAGGGGCTCGAAGAACAGCTTGTCCGAGGTGTCGTAGTCCGTGGACACGGTCTCCGGGTTGGAGTTCACCATGATGGATTCGATGCCCATCTCCCTGAGGGCGAAGGAGGCATGGCAGCAGCAGTAGTCGAACTCGATCCCCTGGCCGATGCGGTTGGGGCCGCCCCCCAGAATCACCACCTTCTCCCGCTCGGTCCGGCGGGATTCGTCCTCCACTTCATAGGTGGAATAATAGTACGGGGTGTAGGCCTCGAACTCCGCCGCGCAGGTGTCCACCAGCTTGTAGACCGGCCGGATGCCGTACTCCTCCCGCAGATGGCGGATCTTGTCCTCCGTCGAGCCCCACAGGTGGGCCAGTTGCACATCGGAGAAGCCCCACTCCTTGGCCCGGCGCAGCATGTTCTCCAGGTGCTCCCCTTCCCGCCCCTGGCGCATCATGATGCCGTAGGCGGCCAGCTCCTCGCTGGACTGCACCAGATCCCGGATCTGGGTCAGGAACCAGGGATCGATCCAGGAGGCCCGGTGGATCTCCTCCACCGTCATATTCTGCCGGAAGGCCTGCCGCAGGTAAAACAGGCGCTGCGAGTTCGGGGTGCGCAGCTTGGCCAGCAGCGTCTCGGGGGGCGTTTCCGGGATTTCCTTGCCGTCCGCGCCCAGCCCGAACCGGGCGATCTCCAGGGACCGCAGCCCCTTCTGCAAGGACTCCTTGAAGGTCCGGCCGATGGCCATGACCTCGCCCACCGACTTCATCGAGGTGGTGAGGAAATCCTCCGCCCCCGGAAACTTCTCGAAGGTCCAGCGGGGGATCTTCGTCACGCAATAGTCGATGGTGGGCTCGAAGGAGGCGAAGGTCTCCCGGGTGATGTCGTTGGGGATCTCATCCAGGGTGAAGCCCACCGCCAGCTTGGCGGCGATCTTGGCGATGGGGAAGCCCGTGGCCTTGGAGGCCAGGGCCGAAGAGCGGCTCACCCGGGGATTCATCTCGATGACCACCATCTCCCCGGTCTCGGGATGCACCGCGAACTGGATGTTGGACCCCCCGGTCTCCACCCCGATCTCCCGGATGATGGCGATGGCCGCGTCCCGCATCATCTGGTACTCCCGGTCGCTCAGGGTCTGGGCCGGGGCCACGGTGATGGAGTCGCCGGTATGCACCCCCATGGGGTCGAAGTTCTCGATGGAGCAGATGATCACCACGTTGTCGGCGAAGTCCCGCATCACCTCCAACTCGAACTCCTTCCAGCCCAGCACCGATTCCTCCAGCATCACCTCGGTGATCATGGAGGCCTCCAGCCCCTGTTGCGACAGGTCCTCCAGGTCCTCCAGGTTGTAAGCCACCCCGCCCCCGGTGCCCCCCAGGGTGAAACTGGGCCGCACGATGATGGGATACCCCAGCTCGCCCACCGCGGCTCGGGCCTCCTCCAGGGTGCGGATGATGACGCTCTTGGGCACCCGCAGGTTGATGTGGGCCATGGCGTCCCGGAACAGCTCCCGGTCCTCGGCCTTCTTGATGACGTCGGGCTTGGCCCCGATCATCTCCACCCCCAGCCGCTCCAGGATGCCGGTGTCGGCCACCGCGATGGCGCAATTGAGGCCGGTCTGGCCCCCCAAGGTGGGAAGAATGGCGTCGGGCCGCTCCCGCTCGATGATCTTGCACACCACCTCCGGGGTGATGGGCTCGATATAGGTGCGGTCCGCGGTCTCCGGGTCGGTCATGATGGTGGCCGGGTTGGAGTTGATCAGCACCACCTCGTAGCCCTCTTCCCGGAGGGCCTTGCAGGCCTGGGTGCCGGAATAGTCAAACTCGCAGGCCTGGCTGATGATGATGGGGCCGGACCCGATGATCAGTATCTTCTTGATGTCGGTGCGCTTGGGCATAGGTCTTCTTTTCAGTATTTAGAAATATGTTCTTATGTATTCAGTATTTTTAAAATTTATAAAAATCAATATAGATAATATTACCCAAATGAAAATAAATATTAATGGGAAATATTTATTTAACCAAATTCGTGGAGATTTAAGCAAGCTTCCATCTAATGGAGACTTACACTGTCCCCAGTAATTACATAACACATTCTTATTATATCTTTCGTTAGAATATTCAAAATGTAATCCTTTTTATATATCACCATCAGGTGAATTTACAATATCATTAATAAAAATCAAATTTTATATTATAATATTTTTTAAGATATTTTATTAAAATGATATTCCGTATCTCTTAAACTTCAGTCAATAATAATGATTCATTCTCTTTATTTTAATATTTTCATTAATATATAACTAGCAATTAAACCAAATATTGAAATGCATACATTAACATATAATAAAAAATAATAGCCAATACTAAGATAATCAGAATATATTTATAATATACCCAACATAACCCACTGTGTATTAACCAAAGAAATTCCTTCTTTTTTCTACCAGTTCATGTTGTTTATTATAAAAATTAATAAGCAATTCATATTTTTTCATTAATAAATTTAAAGAGTTATCATCGTTTCCCATTATGGCCTCCGTTGCCTATTATTGTTAACATCAGCTACTAAGAACCGTTAACTCAAATAATATAGACATATTGATATTAATTAACCTCTTCTATAATGTTTATCCCGCTGGCTCAAATCTCGATCCATTCCCGCCGCACCTGGCCCCAGAACAGCCCCTGGGCGGCCCGCCAGGCGCCCGCCGACACCGGCAGCAGGGAAATCAACACCCCGTAGGTCAGATTGAAATCCGCCAGGATTCCCGCCACCCGATCATTCTCCCGGGAGGGCTATGCCACCTCATTCAGGATTAGGGCCACATCCACGTCGGACTCAGGGCCGGCCTCCCCCCGGGCCTGGGAGCCATAGCAGACCAGGGCGTGCAGATTCGCTCCGTAGAGGCAGGACAGGGCTGCTTTCAGTTCTGTGAGAATATTGGCAATGAAATATTTCATATTGGTGCTTTCATCGATTTTTTCACTTGTTCTATTTGACGTTTCAACTTGCCAATATCGTTCTGCACCAAACGCCAGACCCGCCTCAAATTAACTCCAAAATATTCATGGATCAGTACGTCACGCAAGCCCGCTATCTTTTTCCAGGGAATCTCGGGATACTGACGGCGAAAGTCCTCAGGAATATGCTTGGCGGCCTCACCGGTAACTTCCAATCTCCGTAATACCGCGTCCTGAATTTGGGAATTAACGGAGAAATCCTCCTCGCTGATCCCGCCGGTATATTCCTCAATCTTCAAAAGACTCGTAAGAATGTCTTCCAAATAGACGCTTAGATCCCTGGTCATAAAATGGCGATCTGTTCACTGAGGATTCTATCTTTTAATACCGGTTTGATGGCATCGTACTCCACCACGTCCACTTTGCCTTGCAGTGCTTCCTCCAGGTCCTGCTTTAATCCGACAAAATCCAGGAGACTCACGTCGTCGGCCAGTTGCACCAGGATGTCCACATCACTTCCGACGTACATATCCCCCCTGGCCTGCGAACCGAACAGACCGGCCCTGGTCACGCCGTAACGCTTCAAAATGGGCAAGATTTTCTTTTTGAGATGATCAATCTCCGCCATGGCCAGCCCCCCTCACTCACACATTAAACCGAATCTCCACAATATCCCCGGCCTGAATATGGTAGTCCCGGTCCACCAGGTGCACTAATTTCTTGGTCCGGGCCTCCTGCATGTTGAAAACGTTGACGAAATCGTCGTAGTGCACTATGTCGGCCTTGATGAACCCCCGGGCCAGATCGGTGTGAATCTCCCCGGCGCACGACACGATGTCCGCCTCCCGCCGCACCGGCCAGGCATGCACTTCCTTCTTGCCCACGGTGTAGAAAAACACCATCCCGGCCTTGGCCAGCATCCGACCGATGATCTCGTTGACGTCCATCTCGGCTGCATCAATAATCAGGGTCGGCTTCAGGCTCAGCGGCGCCAGGCCCTTCAACAGGGCCGCCTCCGCCGGAGAAAACTCACTGTCGCACAGGGGTTGCTCGTGTTCCAGAATCTCTAGACAGCGGTCCAAAAGCTGTTTTTCCGTCTCATCTGCCGCCCGCTCCCGGCGGGTCTCCACCTTGTCCATATCCAAGATCAACAGGTCCAGCACCTGGTCCCGCCCCACCACGAAGCCGTCGGCATGCACCAGATCATCTGCAATGAATTCAATATAATAAGGCGTTACCTTCTGGGGCTCGAACTTATGCACCAATTCCACAAACTTCTCGTCGTGATACTTGACCTTGCCCACCGGCAGGTCAAGCCCTATAGTGCCTACCTTCATTGTCTTTAACCTCGCTTGTCTGTTCGTCAGTATTTTTACAGATGGCTTATTTCTCCCGGCTGCGGGCCCGAATCTTGAAGTAAATCAAGCTTCCGGAGATGGCCATGCCGCACAACCCGGCCCCCAGCAGCACCCGGTAGACTCTACCGATAGGGCCGCCGCCCTGATGCACGGCCTCTAAAAATTCCACTCCCTCCGCCACCGGCCCCGCCGGGGCCGTGGGCAGACTCGCCTCCAGGCTGATCAGCAGGCCGGTCCCCGCCTGAATGATCACGAACAGCGCCAAAATGATCCCCAGGCGCCGGTGCCATTTGCGTAGATAGGCTTCCTGCATCTCCCCACCCCTCTGAGCCCTACTGATCCTTTAACCCCGGTATTATAGTAATTCAGTAAGTCTTTTCCTTAATGGAGGCAGGTCTCGTTGAATCGTTTCCCACAGGATCTCCGTGTCAACCCCAAAATACTCATGGACTACCATATTACGCATATCACTCATTTCTCTCCAGGGAAGAACTCATATACCATCCCCGCCGTGAGCTTCCCGATGTCGTCGATGGCTTCCAGTATGTCTTCTATCCTAAATTTTCAATCCCTGCCCGCCATCTTGGGCCTCGTGCAGTATGCGGTCTCTCAGTTGTCGTTTCAAGGCCTTGGGAGTAACCAGATCAACCCCCCGGTCCAATATCTCTTCCAATCAGTGATGCAGCCGGATGAAGTCCAGCAGCCCCCACCTATTCCCGGCGGAGCACTAAGGGATACATCATGGCCGCAACGGCTTAACCTCTCCCATAAATCCTTCTAGGGGTTGGGGGAGTGGGTTTGGGAGAGGGGGCAGGGGCCATTGGCCCCTGGCCCCCTCTCCCAAAAACTCTACCATCCTCCCCATCTACCACAGCTTCACCTCCAGGGTCCCGTCCTCCCCCATCTCCGCATCCAGGCCGCCCTCGGCCAGCCACTGCTTCGCCGCCCCCTCGCCCTTCAGGTAGGCGTCCCAGAAGGCCTGCGTGCTTTCCTGGATGATCCGGTGGAAGCGCCGGTCGCCCTTGCGGCCCCAGGGCAGCCAGCGCCGTCCCGAAAACACCATGTGATCGCCGCCGGTGAGGACCAGGAGGTATTGATCGGCGCCGCTGATCTGATCGTAGGGCTCCCGCCGCTCCTCCGGGGTGGTGTCGGTGACCACGGCGCGGTCCCGGGTGCCCGTCAGGTGCAGACAGGGAATGGCCACCGCCCGGAAGGCCTTGTCCCTCCAGGCCCGGTCCTCGGGCACCGGCGGGCTCATGATCACCACCGCCTTGAGGCGGCGGTCCGCCAGGGAGATCTCCCGCCCCTGGCGGTCCCGGAACAGCTGCCCCGCCAGCGCCAGGGTGGTGAAGGCCCCGTAGGAATGGCCCGCCGCCCCGATGCGGTTCAGGTCCAGCCGCCCCCGCCAAAACTCGTCCCCGGCCGCCAGCCGGGTCAACTCATCCAGGCAGAACTTGACGTCCAGGACCCGTTCGATGCTGTTCTCCGGGTTGACCGCACCCTTCAGGCCCCGCATCGGGTTGAGGCTCTTGCCCCACACCGCGCTGTCGCTGCCTTCGTGTTGCAAGTGCACCGTCACATAGCCGTGGCTTGCCCAATATTCCCCCAGATATCCCGCACCTTCCCGCGACCCCCCCAGTCCGTGGGAGAAGATCACCACCGGCCAGGGCCCCTTTGCTTCCCGGGGGTGATAGATCTTCACCGGCACCGGCCGCTGCCGGGAGTCGTCATACCAGTCGTCGTAAATGGCGGCCACGCCCAGGGACCCGGCCCCCGGCCGGTACCCAGCCCCCGCCACCGTCTTATCTGCCGCCAGGGCTGCCTGGCGGCCCAGCCCCCCCACAGCCAACACGACCAGTAGTACCACCCAGTATCTTCTTGTGCCGTTCATGGGACCCCGACGCGTACCCCAAGCGCGCTGGCGGGCAGTGCGGCGGCCGGCCCCGGACCCGGTCATTTTCCGACATTGGTGGGAGGTTCGGCGGTCCGGCTGACCCGATACACCACCCCCGCCTGGTCATCCGAAATATAGAGCCCGCCCCCCGGCAGGGCCAGGAGGTCCACCGGCCGCCCCAGGACCCGGTTCTCCGGGGTCAGCCAGCCGGTGATAAAGTCTTCCGGCGGGCCGTAACCCCCCTGACCGTCGGGCTTGCACCGCACGATCTTGTAGCCCGTGGGCGCGCTCCGGTTCCCGGAGCCGTGGTAGGCCACCAGGAGGCTCCCCTGATATTCCGGCGGCCAACCCTCCGCCGGCACGAAGGCCAACCCCAGGGGGGCGCTGTGGGCCGGCAGATCCATATACGACGGCTCCGTGGTCCGGCAGAAGTCCCGCCTGGCCCCCCCGGGGTCGAAGGCGGCGTCGTGCACCTGCTTCCCGTAGCACCAGGGCCAGCCGTAGTCCTTGCCCTCGGTGAGAATATTGATCTCATCCGGCGGCTGGTCGCCCTCCGGCCGGTCCCGGCCCACCTCCGTGGCGAACAGACGCCCCCGCCCCGGCTCCAGGGCCATGAAGGCCGGGGTGCGCAGCCCGGAGGCAAAGGTCGCCGGATTGCCGCCCTCGGGGCTCATGCCCAACACCTTGGCATAACGGCCGTCCTTCTCTTCGCCCCCGTCGCCGGAGGAGCCCACCGACACCAGCAGGCGCTCCGGCGGCCCCGGCATCAAGAGCAGGGACCGAATAAAGTGCCGCCCCCCCGGCGGCAGGCCGGCAAGCTTCCTCTCCTGGTTCGCCGCCAGGTGTTGGGCGTCGTACTCGAACACCGTCACCGCCTCGGTCTCGGCCACGTAAAGCTGCCGCCCCCCCGCCCGAAAGGCCAGCCCGTGGGGATGGGAGAGCCCGGCCAGCACCGTCACCGCCTCATCGGCCGCGCCGTTGCCGTCCCGGTCCGGCAGGGCCACGATCTTCCCGGCCGCGGTGAGGCTCACCAGGAGCACCCCGTTGGCATCCCGGGTCAAGACCCGGGCCCCGGGCAGCTCCTGGGCGAAGACGCGCATCGTGAACCCCGGCGGCAGGGTCAGTTTCAGGGGGGCCATCCCCTGGCTTTCCCCGGTCGGGGCTTCAACCTGGGTCTGCTCCAACACCGTAACGATGTTGGCGGGCGGCGGCAGCACCGCCGGGGCCGCCCTCTGCACCAGGCGCCAGGTCCCATGCCCGGCCCAGATCAGGCCCCCCAGGATCAGCAGCGCCAGGATAATCCGGACCAGACCCCGGGCCGGAGTCTTTTTACGGTTTCTCCACGAGTTGGAGGAATTCCTCAAAGAGGTAGTCAGCGTCGTGCGGCCCGGGGCTGGCCTCCGGGTGGTATTGGACTGAGAACGCCTTATATTTCGGATGGCGCAAACCCTCCAGGGTGTTGTCGTTGAGATTGATATGCGTCAGTTCCACTGCGGGGTCCGGGATGGACTCGATATCCACCGCAAAGCCGTGGTTCTGGGAGGTGATCTCCACCCGCCCGGAGAGCCGGTTCTTCACCGGCTGATTGCCGCCCCGGTGGCCGAACTTCAGTTTGAAGGTCCGCCCCCCCAGGGCCAGCCCCATGAGCTGGTGCCCCAGGCAGATGCCGAACATCGGCCTCGCCCCCAAACAGGCCCGGACGTTGTCGATGGCATAGGTCACCGCCGCGGGGTCCCCGGGGCCGTTGGAGAGCACCACGCCGTCGGGATTCAGGGCCAGGACCTGCGCCGCCGGGGTGGCCGCCGGCACCACCAGCACATTCACCCCCCGGTTCGCCAGGCTGCGGATGATGTTGAACTTCACCCCGAAGTCGTAGAGCACCACCTTTTTCCCGGAACGCCGGGCCCACAGGGCCGGCCAGTCCACCGGCGATGCATCCGCCGCTACCCCGGCCTCCACCTCCGGCCACCAGTAGGGCCGCCGGCAGGTGACCAGGGGCACCAGGTCCTGGCCCTCCATGCCGGGCAGCTCCCGGGCCCGCCGCACCAGGGAGTCGGGGTCCAGGTCCACCGTCGAGATGATCCCCCGCATGGCCCCCGCCTCCCGCAGGCGCTTGGTTATGGCCCGGGTGTCCAGGCCCTCCACCCCCAGGGTGCCGCTGGCCTTCAGGTAGTCCGCCAGATCGCCCGTGGCCCGCCAGTTGGAGGGGGCGGAATGGTATTCCTTGACGATGAACCCTTCCGCCTGCACTCCCCGGGATTCGATATCCTCCGGGTTGACGCCGTAGTTGCCGATCAGGGGATAGGTCATGGTGACGATCTGCCCCTTGTAGGAGGGATCGGTGAGAATCTCCTGATAGCCGGTCATGGAGGTGTTGAAGACCACCTCCCCGGCTGCCTCCCCCGGTCCCGTAAAGGAGCGCCCTTTCAAAACCAGCCCGTCTTCCAATGCCAAAAGTGCTTTCATATATCGACCATAGAGTATGTTCAGGAAAAAATGCTTGCCGCCCGTGGCCTGACAACAGATAATCAAATAATAGTATCAAAAATCATCGCCGGCGGCAAAAAATTCCACTGCCCGGCAGCACCCCGGCGATGACGGGAACCTACGGCCCATCTCTCTCTTTTCCTTGTGCGGCCATTCCGCGCCCCAGCGAGACATCTCTCTTTTTCAATACCTGGGATGCTCCCTGAAGGGTGGCTGGACCGGAAAATGGAGCGGGGGCAACGATTTCTGGTATTATTAACCTCGTAGTCTGATAGAGACATTTCGGTTATCCCATGCCCCTGAAAGTCGTAGCCTTCGATTGCGACGGCGTCCTGTTCGATTCCCGGGCCGCCAACATCGCCTTCTATGATCACATCCTGGCCCATTTCGGCCGCCCCTTGATGAGCGAAGCCCAGGTGGATTACGTCCACGCCCACACCGTGCACGAATCCATCGCCCACCTGTTCCCGGACCGGGAGGACCTCGGCGAGGTCACGGCCTTTTACCGCACCATGGACCCCATGCAGTTCATCCCCATGATGATCCGGGAACCCCACCTGGTGGAGTTCCTGGCCTTTCTGCGGCCCCGCTTCGGCACCGCCGTGGCCACCAACCGCACCACCACCACGCAGCGGGTCTTTCTCTACCACAACCTGGCCCAGTGGTTCGACCTGGTGGTCTGTGCCCTGGATGTGGCCCACCCCAAACCCCACCCGGAATCCTTTTGGAAGATCCGGGACCACTTCGGCATCACCCCGGAGGAATTCATCTACTTCGGGGACTCCATCGTGGACCAGGAGTTCGCCGAAAACGCCGGGGTCCGCCTGGTGGCCTACCGCAACCCCAAACTCCGGGCCGACTACCACCTGGACTCCTTCGCCCAGGGCCCGGAGTTGATCCAGGCGCTCTGCGGCAATAATTCCTGAGGCCGCGGCCCTCCCATTGCCATCCTAAAAAAAATTGATATATTAATTGGATATTTCTTGTCCGACGCCTCCGCGTCTAAATTAGTAGGGATATTCGCCAGCCCTCGACTCACGAGTGCGGGTTTATGCTTAGAACCTAGTTCCAAACCTCAATGTTTGTCATTCCGAGCGCCTGCGAGGAATCTCTCTTTTCAAGCCGTCCGCCCTTTTCCATGGCTTAGCATGGCGAGGTCAGGGAGGTTTTGAAATGACTGGTAACATTTCACGGCTTACGGCTTACGGCTCACGAAACTAATGGATCCCCGTTTCATCCGCAATTTCGCCATCATCGCCCACATCGACCACGGCAAGTCCACCCTGGCCGACCGGTTGCTGGACCATACCGGCGCGCTCTCCGACCGGGAGAAGCGGGACCAGTTCCTGGACTCCATGGACCTGGAACGGGAGCGGGGCATCACCATCAAGGCCGCCGCGGTTCGCCTGAAATACCAGGCCCTGGACGGTCAGGACTACCTCCTCAATCTCATCGACACCCCGGGCCACGTGGACTTCAGCTACGAGGTCTCCCGCAGCCTGGCCGCCAGCGAGGGCGTGCTCCTGCTGGTGGACGCCTCCCAGGGGGTGGAGGCCCAGACCCTGGCCAACGCCTATCTGGCCCTGGAAAACAACCTGGAGACCATCCCGGTCCTGAACAAGTGCGATCTCCCCAACGCCGACCCGGAGCGGGTGCGCCAGGAGATCCAGGATATCATCGGCCTGCCCCCGGACTCCTGCATCCTGGCCAGCGCCAAGACCGGCCTGGGCATCACCGAGATCCTGGAAGCCGTGGTGCATCGCCTGCCGCCCCCCGCCGGTCGCGCCGATGAGCCCCTGAAGATGCTCATCTTCGACTCCTGGTTCGACCCCTACCACGGCGCCGTGGTCATGGTCCGGGTCATGGCCGGACAGGTGCACGTGGGCCAGCGCATCCTGCTCATGGCCAACGGCAAGGCCTTCGAGGTCTCCCGCCTGGGGGTCTTCGCCCCCCACCCCACCCTGGTGCCCACCCTGGGGGTGGGGGAAGTGGGCTTCCTCACCGCCACCATCAAGACCCTGGCCGACGCCATGATCGGCGACACCATCACCGACGCGGCCCGGCCCACGACGACCCCTTTCCCCGGCTTCAAGAAGATCAAACCCATGGTCTTCTCCGGCATCTACCCGCTGGAGGCCGGAGATTACGGCCGCCTGAAGGAGGCCCTGGAAAAACTGCGCCTCAACGACTCCTCCTTCACCTATGAACCGGAGACCTCCGCGGCCCTGGGCTTCGGCTTCCGCCTGGGCTTCCTGGGACTGCTGCACCTGGAGATCATCAAGGAACGCCTGGAGCGGGAGTACGCCCTGTCCCTGCTGGCCACCGCCCCCACCGTGGTCTATAAGGTGGTCACCACCAAAGGCGAGGAGCTCTGGGTGGACAACCCCCTGAAGCTTCCCCCCTGGACCACCATCTCCTACCTGGAGGAGCCCGTGGTGCGGGTGGAGATCCACACCCCGGCGGAGTATCTGGGCAACATCCTCAACCTGTGCGAGGACAAGCGGGGCAAACAGGTCGAAGTGCGCTTCTTCCCCAACCAGAAGGCCCTGCTCATTTATGAGATGCCCCTCAATGAAATCGTCATGGACTTCTACGACGCCCTGAAATCCCTCTCCCGAGGCTACGCCTCCATGGATTACGACTGGGTGGGCTACCGCCGCTCCAATCTCCTCCAGATGGACCTGTTGGTCAACGGCGAGCCCGTGGATGCCCTCAGCGTCATCGTCCACAAAGACAAGGCCTACCGCTGGGGCCGCGAGTTCACCGAGCGCCTGCGGCACATCATCCCCCGGCAGATGTTCGAGGTGGTCATCCAGGCCGCCATCGGCTCCCGGGTCATCGCCCGGGAACGCATCCCGGCGCTCCGGAAGGCGGTCACCGCCAAGTGTTACGGCGGCGATATCACCCGTAAGCGCAAGCTCCTGGAACGCCAGAAAGAAGGGAAAAAACGCATGAAACAGATCGGCAAGGTCCATATCCCCCAGGAGGCCTTCCTGGCCGTCTTCGGTATCAAGGGGTAAGCGACGTGGCGGCGCGCAAATCCGACCCCGGCGTGGCCACCGCAGCCCCGGCGGCGAAAAAAAAGTCGATCCTCCGGGAATATTCCGAGGCCATTGTCATTGCCGTAACCCTGGCCCTGATCATCCGTGCCTTTCTGGTCCAGGCCTTCTCCATCCCCTCCGGGTCCATGGAGCCCACCTTGCTCATCGGCGACTATCTGCTGGTCAACAAGTTCATCTACGGCATCCGCAATCCCTTCACCAACAAGGTGTTGATCCCCGTTGAAAACCCGGAGCGGGGGGATATCGTCGTGTTCATCTACCCGCCGGACCCGGACAAGGACTATATCAAACGGGTGGTGGGGATCGCCGGGGATAAGATCCACATCATCGATAAAAAGCTCTACATCAATGACCAACTGGTGCAGACGCCCCAGGCCGTGAATACCGACCAATCCCTCTTCAACAACCCCGGTGACCCGCCCCGGGATAATTTCGGCCCTGCGGTGGTGCCCCCGGACTGCCTGTTTGTCCTGGGAGACAATCGGGACCACAGCTACGACAGCCGGTTTTGGGGTTTTGTGCCCCTCTCCGAACTCCGGGGCAAGGCCTTCATTATCTACTGGTCCTGGAACAAAAAGAATCTGGGGGTGCGCTGGGACCGGCTCGGTAAATTGATTCATTGAGGTCTCCCCTGCCGCGGGCCGCAGTACGTCTCTGCCTGGCCGCCATAGCCGTGTTGCTGGCACTGGGAGCCCCTTGCCGGGGGGGCGACACGCCCCGTCTGGCCGTCTTCACCCTGGCCTTGAGCCCCCAGGCCGCCCAGGTGCTGGAAGGTTTGCAGACCGCCCCCGGCCTCCCCGCCTTTCAGGTGCTGGATGCCGGCGGCGACTGGCGCCGCGGGCAGGACCTGGTGAACCGGCTGGCCGAATCCCCCTGGGACCTGCTGCTGGTCCTGGGCACCCCGGCCCTGGAGCTGACGGCCCGACGGATCAAAGGGCGTCCGGTGGCCTTCGCCATGGTGGCCAATCCCTACTTTACCGGGGCCGCCTACGACCCTGACCACCCGGAAGTCCACCAGGGGAACATCACCGGCCTCGCCAGTCCGCCGCCCCTGGCAACGGCCCTGGAGCAAGGCCGGAAGCTCTTCCCGGAGCTCACCCGGTGGGGGCTGCTGTTTGACCCCCGGGAGGGCAGTTCCCTGGAGCTGCAACAGATGTTTCTGCAAACGGCGCCGCGGCTCGGAATAACGCCCCTGGTCCAGGCGGTGGAGACCATCGCCGCCGCCCCCCGGGCCCTGGAGGCCCTCATCGCCCGGGGGGCCCGGGTCATCTTTATTCCCCCGGACGCCAACGGGCGCCGCACCGGGGAACTGATCCTGGAATCCGGCCGCCACGGCAAGATTGTGGTGGTCAACGGCAATCCCGGGGTCCAGGGTAAGGGGGCCGTCCTCACTGTCACCCTGGACTACCCCGCCCTGGGGCGGGACCTGGCGGCCTTGGCCGGGCGGCTGCTGGCCGGTGAGAAGCCGGCCGCCATCCCTATCCGCCAGGCCAGTCCGGTCCGCCTGGACGTGAACGAAAGACTCCTGGACCTCCGAAGCGGCTATCCGGCCCCCACTCAGGGCCTGGGCTCGACTGAATGACCGGCGAGGCCCAACGGATTGTCCCTAATGGTGCATCACCCGCTCCTTATGAAACGGCATTTCATGCGAAACCTTAGTTCTGTTCTTCCAGCTACCGCTAAAAGCTGACAGCTAAGAGCTAACAACAATTTTTTCCCCCCTGAGGAACCCATGGCAACGCATCTAGATTCCTCCTCCTGGCAGCCCCGGATCGACATTCGGGAATTCCACTACCCCAACGGCCTGACCCTCCTGGTGGTGCCGGAACACCGCCTCCCCATCGTCTCCTTCCAGGTGCACTACGGGGTGGGCGCCCGGCACGAGCGCCAGGGCATCACCGGCATCAGCCATCTCTTCGAGCACCTAATGTTTCGGGGTTCCAAGGAACTGGGGCCCGAGGAGTTCTCCCGGGTCATCCAGGCCAAGGGCGGCGAAGTCAACGCCTTCACCAGCACCGACAACACCTCCTACTTCGAGAACCTCCCGGCCGAACACCTGGAACTGGCCATCCGCCTGGAAGCGGAACGGCTGCAGCATCTCAGCCTCACCGAGGACAATTTCGCCGCGGAACGGGAGGTGGTCCGCAGCGAACGCAAGCTGCGCACCGTGGACAGCCCCTTCGGCCTCCCCCTGGAGCAGCTCTACTCCCTGGCCTACACCCACCACCCCTACCAATGGATGGTCATCGGCCGCGACCGGGACCTGCAGACCCTGACCCTGGCGGACTGCCTGGAATACCATCGCCTCCATTATACCGCCGCCAACATCGTCATCACCGTGGCCGGGGATGTGGATCCGGAAACGGCCCGGACCTTGGTGGAAAAATATTTCGGAAGCCTGCCGGCGTCTCCCCGTCCCCCGGATACGGCCACCCCGGAACCGCCCCAACGCGGTGAACGCCGGGCCGTTTACAAGAAGGTCTCCCAGGTGGAGGCCTTCCTGGCCGGCTTCCATATTCCGCCCCTGAAAGACCCCGACATCTACGCCATCCTGCTCCTGTCCGGAGTCCTGGGAATGGGCAAGGCCTCCCGCTTCCATCAGCGTTTCGTCCGCCCCGGCAAGGCCATCGAAATCGATGTGGAATCCACCCCGCCGCCCTTCACCTCCCAGGATCCCGGCCTCCTCCTCATCCTGGGCGTGGCGGCCCCGGGGCAGGATCTGGCTGCTTTGGAGCAGGAAACCTGGGAGGAAATCGACCAGATCAGGACCCGGGGCGTGAGCCCCGAAGAACTGGCCCGGGTGAAGAAGCTCTACAAGTCCCAATTTGTCCGGGTGATGGCCAACAACTTTTACCGGGGCCTCCTGGCCGGCCTGTTTCGGGTCAAGACCGGAGAGACCGACTTGGTCAACCAGATCCTCGAGAACTATGCCCGGGTGACCCCGACGGACCTCCAGGCGGTTGCCCGCCGCTACCTGAGCCCCGACAACCGATCCGTGGTCATTATCCAACCGGTGTCCCAGGAGGAGAATGCCGCTCTGGGAGAAGTTTGCTAACCAAGATTAAGGAGACGCACGCGTGGGCAACCGACCAGCCGATCATTTCATCCCGGAGATCTATCACCATGAACTCGCCCCCGGCCTGCGGGTGGTGGGAATGGAGTACGACCGGGTCCCCTGGGTCAGTCTGACCTGCATGATCAAACGCGGGGCCGAAACCGCTCCCGCCGGGAAAGAGGGTGTCGCTGACCTCACCGCCGAACTCCTCACCCTGGGGACGGCCAGGCGGGACCAGTTGGAGCTCGCCCTGGAGACGGAGTCCCGGGGGGCCTCCCTCACCGCCCATGCCCGGTGGGACCATACCACCATCACCATCGAGGGCCTGGCGGAGGATTATGAGGACCTGTTGGCGCTGTTGGCCGAGGTGGTCCTGCAGCCGGGGTTTCCCGAAGGCGAATTCGCCCTCCTGCAGGAACGCCGCCAGGCGGAACTCATCCACCTGCGGGACGATCCCCGGGAGATGGCCAACCGCTGCTACTTCCGCCTCTTTTTCGGGGACAGCCCCTACGGCCGGCCGGTCAACGGCGACCTGGAATCGGTGGCCGCCCTCACCCTGACCGACCTGAAGGAGTGGTACCGCGCCCAGTGTCAACCCGTCGCGGCCACCCTGGCGGTGGTGGGGATGGTGCCCCGGGACCGGGTGGTCGCCGCCGCCCAACACCGGTTCGGCGACTGGCGCCCGGCGGGCGAACCGACTCCGGTCTATGACGCCCCCCCGTCCCGTCCCGGCGCCCCCGGCATCTACCTGGTGGACCGCCCCGACCTGACCCAGAGTGAAATCCGGGCCGGCCACCTGGGCCTGCCGCGGCGGCACCCGGATTTCTTTCCCCTGCGCCTGGTGAATTACGTCCTGGGGGGCGGCGGCTTCTCCTCCCGCCTGATGGCCCGGGTCCGTTCCGACCTGGGGCTGACCTACGGCATCAACAGCCACTTTCACTTCCGCCGCGCCCCGGGACCCTTCATCATCTCCACCTTCACCCCCGCCCCCCACACCGCCCAGGTGGTCTCCGAAATCCAGGCCGTGATGCGGGAACTCCGGCAGGGCGGCCTCACCCCGGAGGAGCTGGCCAACGCCCAGAGCTACTACGTCGGCCATTTCCCCCTGGGACTGGAGACCCCCGGCGGCCTGGCCCGCCAGCTCGTCAGCATTGACCTGCACGACCTGGAACGGGACTATCTTAACACCTACCGCCACCGCCTCCAGGCCGTCACCCTGGAGCAGGCCCAGGCGGCCGCCCGGGCCCACCTGCACCCCGACGACCTGGTCATCCTGGTCTATGGCCCGGCCGCGGTCTGCCAAGGCGACCTGGAAAAGCTCGGTGCCGTGACGCTCCTGCCCCTGTAATCGGCGTTTTTCCCGGGTTTAGCGAGGCATTCACATATATTACCCTACCCAGGAGGGGTAATATGTCAGATACCACGACTGTTTGCCTATGATTATTCCTTATTTTTTTTGTTGACAATATTCCCAACACCAATGATATAATGGCACTGTTTGTGAAAAAAAGGATAAAAGTTCAGAGAAGTAAATATTGAAAGGGAGGAATGTTTCATGCACAAAACCCCATTATTAGATCAGCTGGAATCCGGCCCATACCCCAGCTTCGTGAAGGATTTGAAGCGGCTGGCCGCCACAAAGCCCCAGGTGAACGATTTGTTGGGGCAACTGGAAAGGTCTTATAAGGACAAAATCACCCACTGGAAGCATGGCGGCATCGTGGGCGTCCTGGGTTATGGCTCTGGCATCATCGGCCGGTATTCCGATCTGCCCGATGAGTTTCCCGGCCTGGAGCATTTCCACACCATGCGGATCAATCAGCCGTCTGGGTGGTTCTACACCACCGCCGCCCTGCGGGAACTGTGCGACATCTGGGACAAATATGGCAGCGGCGTATTGAACCTGCACGGCGCCACCGGAGACATCGTCTTCCTGGGCACCCGTACTGACGATCTGGAACCTTGCTTCCAGGAATTAGCCCATAAGGGTTGGGACATCGGCGGCTCCGGCTCCGCCATGCGCAGTCCCTCCTGCTGCGTCGGCCCGGCTCGGTGCGAGTGGGCCTGCTACGACAGCATGGAAGCCTGCTACAACATCACCCAGGAGTATCAATTCGAGCTGCATCGGCCGAGCTTCCCCTATAAATTTAAGTTCAAATTCTCCGCCTGTCCCAATGACTGCGTGGCCGCCACCGCCCGTGCGGACATGTCCATCATCGGCGTGTGGAAGGACGATATCCGCATCGACCAGGCCGCGGTTCAGGCCTATGCCAAGGGCGAACTGAAACCCCGGGGCGGCGGCGCCGATGTCGATAAATTGGATGTCCAGGCCGACGTCGTGGACCTGTGCCCCACTCAGTGCATGAGCTATGACGGCAAGGCCCTGAAGGTCAACAACGCCCACTGTAACCATTGTATGCACTGCATCAATATGATGCCCCAGGCCCTGCGCCCCGGAACCGAAACCGGCGCCACCCTCCTGATCGGCTCCCACGCCCCCATCCTGGAAGGCGCCCAGATGAGCTGGGTCATCGTGCCCTTCTTGCCCATGGAACCGCCCTATGACGAACTGAAGGAAGTTTCCGGGAATGTCATGGAATGGTGGTCAGAGAACGGCAAGAACCGGGAGCGCGTCGGCGAACTCATCCTGCGCTTGGGGATGCGGAACTTCCTGGAAAGCATCGGCCTGCCGCCGGTGCCCCAGAGCGTCAAGACCCCCCGGGCCAACCCCTTCTTCTTCTGGAAAGAGGCGGATTTCGAAGCCGAGGCTGGCGGCCGGAAATACATCAAGTAATAACCAGAGATACCTACTGCTAACCTAGCCTTAAAGCAGAAAGCCGATCACGTTAGGAGGAAAAAATACAATGGCTGAAGCAGCTGAACGCATCACTGATATTGGACCGCCCCATTTTGAGAAATTCTTGCCGCCCGTCATCAAAGAGAACTACGGCAAGTGGAAATATCACGAAATCCCCGAGCCCGGAATTTTACGGCACGTCGCCGAAAACGGCGCGGAAATCTATTCGGTGCGCATCGCCTCCCCCCGGATTCTGACCACACTGCAGGCCCGGGACCTGTGCGACATCGCCGATAAATTCTGCAACGGCTACCTGCGCTTCACCAGCCGGCACAACGCTGAATTTCTGGTATCCGATAAGTCGAAGCTGGCCGGCCTGAAGGCCGAATGTGCCAAGTACGGCCTGCCCATCGGCGGCACCGGCCATTCCATTACCAATATCGTCCATACCCAGGGCTGGATCCACTGCCACACCCCGGCCATCGACGCCTCGGGCGTGGTCAAGGCCGTCATGGACGATCTGTTCGAATACTTCGGCTCCCATAAACTCCCCGCCCAGGTGCGCATCTCCCTGGCCTGCTGTCTGAATATGTGCGGCGCCGTGCATTGCTCCGACATCGCCATCCTGGGCATCCATCGCACCGCGCCCCTGATCATGCACGACAAGCTGCGCCACCTGTGCGAAATCCCCACCACCATCGCCTCTTGTCCCACCGGCGCCATCCGCCCCCATCCCGACAAGAGCATCAAGAGCGTGGTGGTCAACGAAGAACGCTGCATGTACTGCGGCAACTGCTACACCATGTGCCCGGCCATGCCGCTGTTCAACTCCGAGAAAGGCGGCGTCGCCCTGTTGGTGGGCGGCAAGGTCTCCAACGCCAAAACCCCGCCCATGTTCTCCCGGTTGGCGGTACCCTACTTGCCCAACAACCCGCCCCGGTGGCCGGAGACCGTGGAAGCCATCCGCAAGATCGTCGTCAAGTACGCCGAAGGCGCCAATAAGTGGGAACGGGTCGGCGAATGGGTCGAACGGATCGGCTGGGAAAAGTTCTTTGAAGTATGTGACATTCCTTTTACCTTCCAGCACATTGATGACTACCGCTGGGCTTATGACACCTATCGGACATCAATGCATTTTAAATTCTAAGCAGGTGGGATAAATGGCACTAAACAAAGAAGATTTAGTAGAGTACATTTACCAAATGGTCCTCAAGGCCCAAGGTAAAAAACAACTCAAAGCCATGGACGTCCAAAAGGCCGTGCTCAAAGAACATCCTGATCAGCCCAAGAATGACATCAAGTTCGCCATTAAGGACCTGATCGACGGCGGTCGCTGCGTCTATACCTACTTCGGCGGGAGTTTTATCGAAATTCCCCACGTGGAAGGTGCGGCCAAGAACATCTAATGGCAATCTCCTGTCCCCGTCTGGTGCTGGCCGCTCTGCGCGGCGGCTCCGGCAAGACCACCATGACCTTGGGATTGCTGGCGTCTTGGCGGCAGCGGGGACGGGACGTCGTCCCCTTTAAAAAAGGTCCGGATTACATCGATCCGGCCTGGCACGCCTTGGCCGCCGGACGGCCCTGTTACAATCTGGATCCCTTCCTGATGGAACGGGACCAGATGGTAAGGTCGCTCGCGCTTCATACGGCGGCTGCCGATGGGGCCCTCATCGAGGGCAACCGCGGGCTTTACGACGGCCTGGACGCTGCCGGTAGCTTTAGTACCGCCGAACTGGCTAAACTCCTCCAGGCGCCGGTGGTGTTGGTGGTTGACTGTTCCATGACCACCCGCACCGCCGCCGCACTGGTCTTGGGCTGCCAGAAGTTCGACCCCGAAGTCCATCTGGCGGGCGTCGTCCTCAACCAAATCGCCCGCCCCCGCCACGAAGCCATCCTGCGCACCACCATCGAACAATATTGTGGCCTTCCGGTGCTGGGGGCCCTCCCGCGCCTGAAGTGCTCCGTCTTTCCCGAGCGCCACATGGGCTTGGTGCCGCCCCAGGAACACCGGGGCGCCCGGGCCGCGCTCACGGCCGCCCAGGACCTGGCCCAAAAATATCTGGACGCCGAACGTCTCTGGGAGCTGGCCCTCACTGCCCCTCCCCTGCCCCTCCCGCAGATCGCCTGCGAACCTGTGGATATCGCCTCCGACCTGACCATCGGGATCATCCGGGATGAATCCTTCCAGTTCTACTACCCGGAAAACCTCGAGGCCCTGGTCCAGGCCGGGGCTCGCCTCCTGGAACTCAACGCCCTCACGGATGCCGCCGTGCCGCCCCTCGACGCCCTCTACATCGGCGGCGGCTTCCCGGAGACCAACGCCGCCGCCCTGGCCGCCAACCAGTCCTTCCGGGAGTCTCTGCGCCAGGCCGTCGAAGCCGGGCTGCCGGTCTACGCCGAGTGCGGCGGGCTCATGTTCCTGGGTGAGAGCCTGGTGGTCCGGGAACAGCACTTCCCCATGGTGGGGGCCCTGCCTCTCACCTTTATCCTGGAGAAACGCCCCCAGGGACACGGCTACACCGTTATCCGGGTGGACCGGGAGAACCCTTTCTTCCCGGTGGGCACCCGGTTGCAGGGGCATGAATTCCACTATTCCCGGGTCATCGAATCAGGAATCGACCCGGCCCGCTTCGCCTTCGCCATGGAACGGGGCCACGGCGCCCTGGACCACCGCGACGGTATCTGTTACAAGAACGTCCTGGCCACTTACACCCACCTGCACGCCTTGGGAACCCCGGCCTGGGCCGCCGGCATCATCCACCGGGCCCGGGCCTGCCGCGCCGCCCGGCACGCGTCGGAATGCCATCTCCCCGGCATGACTTCCCAAAAATCCTCTCGCTCCTGCCCCTGAACCTTCCCTGTCCCCGCCTCGGTCTCCCCTGGGATCCTGCCGGCGGTTTTCGTTTCGGGAGGATATCAATAATTATCCCTTGACAATGATGTTTTAATGGATAATATTTATCCATAAATAATTATATGACGATCTAAGGGATGCCCATGGCCGAGGCCAACCCACGCCTGGAGCGCATGCTGCAGGTGCTCAAAGATAAAGGACAGCGCCTCACCCCGCAGCGTATCGCCATCCTCAAGATCCTGGCCCAGGATGACCGGCATCCCGGCATCGAGGAGATCTACGCCGCCCTCCAGGACGATTTCCCCACCTCCAGCCTGGCTACGGTCTATAAGACCATCCATCTGCTGCAGGAAAATCGGGAAGTCCTGGAACTCAATTTCTCCGGCCTGGGGAAACGCTACGACGGCTTCCGCCCCTACCCTCACCCCCATGCCGTGTGTATGGCCTGCGGGCGCATTATGGAATCCGGGGAGATCGAACTCACCCCCCTGACCGCCGAAGTCGCCCGCCAAACCGGGTACCGCATCACCCATCACCAGCTCAATTTTTACGGGCTCTGCCCCGCCTGCCAACAGGCGAAAAAATAAGGGATTTTTTTTGGCCCCATAAGAAAATAATTATTAACAAATAAATATTTTAGCGAAAGGAGGCAATTTTATGAATGCAAGCAGCAAGCGCCCGGTAATGGGATCCACCACCCGCGGTGGCAGGTCGAACCGGGACTGGTGGCCGAACCAGTTGAACCTCAAGATGCTGCATCAGAACTCTCACCTGGTCAATCCCATGGGCGGGGCGTTCAACTACGCCGAGGAATTCAAGAAACTCGATCTCAAGGCCGTGAAGCAGGACCTCTATGCGCTGATGACCGACTCGCAGGACTGGTGGCCGGCTGATTACGGTCACTACGGGGGGCTCTTCATCCGGATGGCCTGGCACAGCGCCGGCACCTACCGCATGGGCGACGGCCGCGGGGGTGGGGGATGGGGCCTCCAGCGCTTGGCGCCCCTCAACAGCTGGCCCGACAACGTCAACCTCGACAAGGCGCGCCGGCTGCTCTGGCCGATCAAGCAGAAATACGGCAGCAAGATCTCCTGGGCCGACCTCATGATCCTCGCCGGCAACTGCGCCCTGGAGTCGATGGGCGTCAAGACCTTCGGTTTCGGCGGCGGGCGCGTGGACGTCTGGGAGCCCCAAGAGGACATCTACTGGGGTGCCGAAGAGGAATGGCTGGCTACCAGCGACAAGCCCAAGAGCCGTTACGCCGGCGAGCGGGATCTGGAAAACCCCCTGGCGGCCGTGCAGATGGGCCTGATCTACGTCAACCCGGAAGGGCCCGACGGCAACCCGGATCCGGTCGCCTCCGGCCGTGACGTTCGAGAGACCTTCGCGCGCATGGCCATGAACGACGCAGAGACCGTGGCCCTCGTCGCCGGCGGCCATACCTTCGGCAAGTGCCACGGCGCCGGCCCGGCGTCCCAGGTGGGGCCTGAGCCCGAAGCCGCCCCCATCGAGGCACAGGGACTCGGCTGGAAGAGCAGCTTCGGCAGCGGCAAAGGCGGCGATACCATCGGCAGCGGCCTCGAGGGCGCCTGGAAGCCGAACCCGACCAAATGGGACATGGGCTATCTGAACGTGCTGTTCAAATACGAGTGGGAGCTGGTCAAGAGCCCGGCCGGCGCGCATCAGTGGCTGGCCAAGGACGTGGCCGAAGAGGACATGGTGGTTGACGCCCACGACCCGTCGAAGAAGCACCGGCCGATGATGACCACGGCGGACCTCTCCCTGCGCTACGACCTCATCTACGAGCCCATCGCGCGGCGCTACCAGCAGAACCCCGAGGAATTCGCGGACGCCTTCGCCCGGGCGTGGTTCAAGCTGACCCATCGCGACATGGGCCCCCGGCCCCGCTATCTCGGTGCGGAGGTCCCGGCGGAGGAACTGATCTGGCAAGACCCGGTGCCCGCAGTCGATCATGAGCTGATCGACGCGCCGGACATCGCCGCCCTCAAGGGCAAGATCCTGGCCTCGGGCCTGTCCATTTCGGAACTGGTCTCCACCGCCTGGGCGTCGGCGTCCACGTTCCGCGGCTCCGACAAGCGCGGCGGGGCGAACGGGGCGCGCCTGCGTCTGGCGCCGCAAAAGGATTGGAAAGTCAACCAGCCGGCCCGACTGGCCAAGGTCCTCAAGACCCTTGAGGGCATCCAACAGGAGTTCAACCGCGCCCAGTCCGGCGGGAAGCAGGTGTCGCTGGCTGACCTGATCGTTCTGGGCGGTTGCGCCGGGGTCGAGCAAGCCGCGCAGCATGCCGGTCACGAGGTGACCGTTCCCTTCACCCCGGGACGCACGGATGCGTCGCCGGAGCAAACCGATGTGGCGTCATTCGCCGTTCTCGAACCGGCTGCGGACGGGTTCCGTAACTACCTCAAAACCCAATACGCCGTATCGGCAGAGGAACTGCTGGTGGATCGGGCGCAACTGCTGACGCTGACCGCTCCCGAAATGACGGTTCTCGTTGGCGGCCTGCGCGTCTTGAATGCCAACTTCGAACAGTCCCGGCACGGCGTCTTCACCAAGCGGCCGGAGTCGCTCACCAATGACTTCTTCGTGAATCTGCTCGACATGAAAACGACGTGGAAGGCAACCTCGGCAGACGCAAACGTGTTCGAGGGTCACGATCGCACCACGGGCGAACTCAAGTGGACCGGCACCCGCGTCGACCTCATCTTCGGTTCCAACTCCCAACTCCGGGCCATCGCGGAAGTCTACGCCTGTGCGGACTCCCAGGAGAAGTTCCTGCGCGACTTCATCGCGGTGTGGAACAAGGTCATGAACCTTGACCGCTTCGACCTCGCCTGATCGTAGTCTAAACGTCGCCTGGCCGGCCTGGGCCAGGAGGAACGGGCCCGGGCCACCGCCGCCGGGACCTACGCCTGAGGTACACCGGGGGGCCTGAGAAGATCCCATGCCCCCCTGGTAATAATTTTGTTCATATTCCCTTTCAGCTCCAGTGTACTTAAGTTATCAGCATGAGTTCATATGGCGCAGGGGCAGCCCGGGCTCGATTCCTGAAACTGACAGCTGACAGCTTGCAGCTATATACTAATAAACCTGACTGAGGAGGCAATTAGATGAAAAAGCTATGGCAATGGTCTCTGGGGGTTGCCGTCCTGACCCCTCTGGTGCTCGGACTTGGGAACGGCGGCGTGGCAGCCAAGGAAAAGGCGGAAAAATCCGCCAGTCCGCCTTCCAGTTATGCCCCCGTGGTGCCGAAAGAGCCCTTCGCGGCCACCATGGACCGGATGAAAAAGGACAAACCCCAGGTCATGAGCCGCCAGATGGAGCTGCTGAAAAAACGCTACGACCTCGACAACAAGGCCGCCAAAGGCGTCACCATGAGCCGCGGCAAGGCCGTCCAGGAAGGCGTCCGGGTCAAGCTGCCCTCCGGCCAGACTTGGGACAAACTGGCCGCCATGTCTCCCGAGGATCTCAAGAACAAGGGCCTGTGGCCGGCCGGCTTCCTGCCGTTGCCCCATCCCAATCATCCCGAAGGGGGGATGGTCTTTCCCAAGTTCCACATCGACGAGATCAAAAAGCAGGAAGGCCGGGATCTGACCCGCTTCGACCTGGACTTCGATCTCCCGGACCACTTCCTGCCGGACTTCCCTCCGGCCATCTATCTCACCACCCGTCCCGATTTGGGCGACGTCAGTCAGGGCAAGGTCGTCACCCTGATGAATTACTACGAGCTGTTCAACGGCATCCTCAATCCCAAGCAGCTGGAGGGCCTGCGTCTGCTGGTGACGCCCTTCCCCCAGCAGCAGTTCAACCAGACCGAAGACCGGCGCTCTGAGCTGCCCAGCCGCGGCGTCACCTGCTTCGACTGCCACGTCAATGGCCACACCAACGCCGCCACCCATCTGGTGGGCGACATCCGGCCCCAGGAATTCCGCCACCGCCTCGATATCCCGCCGCTGCGGGGCGTCAATATCCAGCGCCTCTTCGGCTCCCAACGGGCCTTGAAGAGCATCGAGGATTTCACCGAATTCGAGCAGCGGGCGGCCTATTTCGACGGCGACCCGGTCATCGGCACCAAAAAGGGTATCAACATCCTGGACCGGGGCCATCAGGTGCACGCCATGGCGGAATTCCAGGCCATCCTGGACTTCCCCCCCGCCCCCAAACTGGACATCTACGGCAAACTGGACCCCAAGCAGGCCAGCGAATCCGAGCTCCGGGGCCAGGACATCTTCATGAACAAGGGCCAATGCGCCGTCTGTCACGTCCCGCCGTATTATACCGATAACCTGATGCACAACCTCAAGACCGAGCGCTTCTTCAAGCCCCAGATGGTCAACGGCCGCATGGCCAACCAGGACGGTCCCATCAAGACCTTCCCGCTACGCGGCATCAAGGATTCCCCCCCCTATCTCCACGACGGTCGCCTCCTGACCCTGGAGGATACGGTGGAATTCTTCAACCTGGTGCAGGGCCTGAAGCTCACCGAGCAGGAGAAAAAGGACCTGGTGGCCTTCCTGCGGGTCCTCTAACCCCTGGCAGTTCGCAGTAAAATGAGATGATGCCGGAAGGGGGCAGATCCGCCCCTACCCCCCCTTCCGGCATCCACCTGCAACGCCCAAGTCCGGGCGGAGAATACCAGCCTGAGGAGAACACCATGGAATCGAAACCAACCCTGGTCTGCACCTGCGAAAATTGCGGCAACGAGGCCGAAATGACCATCAAGTGCGAAGAGGTGGGGGTGGAGGACAAACCTGCCCCCACCGCCCCCGCCCCGGAGCCGGGCCAACACACCCTGGTCTGCACCCAATGCGGCAACGAAGCCGACATGATTATCCATCTCAAAAGTTAACCCCGACTGAGGCGCGCTGGGGTGGCGCCCCCCTTGACCTGAGCCCCGGCCGCCCCCCCCGCCTTCCGGAGCCGTCTCCGCCCCACCCCCGTTATCAACTTGGTAAAAGAAACATGTGCCTGATATAAATCAAGGAGGAACGTACCCATGGAACAACAATATAAACTTCCCCTGATCGGCGAAAAGGCCCCTTCCTTCAAGGCCGAAACCACCCAAGGACCCATTAACTTCCCGGAGGACTACCAGGGCAAGTGGGTGGTTTTCTTCTCCCACCCGGCCGACTTCACCCCGGTCTGCACCACCGAATTTATGACGTTCGCCAGCATGCAACCCGAATTCGAGAAGCTCAACTGCAAACTCATCGGCCTGTCCATCGACAGCACCTACAGCCACATCGCCTGGCTCAGGACCATCAAAGAAAAAATCGAATTCAGGGACATGAAGAATGTCGAGGTGACCTTCCCGGTTATCAGTGATCTCACCATGGAGGTGGCCAAGGCCTTCGGCATGTTGCAGCCCGCCGCCAGCACCACCCAGGCCGTCCGCGCCGTCTTCATCATCGACCCCGAAGCCGTTATCCGGGCGATCCTGTATTACCCGCTCAGCACCGGCCGCAACCTCGAAGAGATCAATCGGATGCTGATCGCCCTTCAGATGGCCGATCAGCACCAGGTGGCGACACCCGCCAATTGGCAGCCCGGCGAAGACGTCATCGTCCCCCCGCCCGGTTCCTGCGGCACTGCCAAGGAACGCGTTGAATCCCCGGCAGCCGACACCAAGGTGCTTGACTGGTTCATGGTCTTCAAGAAGTCCCCGAAATAACCCGGCGGGGCTGACGAAGACGAACCGAAGTTCGGCGGGATCGGCAGGAGCATATTACCGCGGTGCACTCTGAGATGGACCGCGGCGCCGATTCGATACCAGACCCCACGGGGCCAACCTGCGGGGTCTGGAAGTTCCCCGCCCCCCCGTCCCGATAAACCGTATCGACATGGGCAAAAGGAACCCCGGCCCCGGCTGGACGTTGGTGCGGGTCGGCCTTATATTCCATCGAAACGGGCGGTAACAACACCTACGGTCTTATCACCGCGAGGATCTCCCCATGACCAGACCGACCGACAACTACCGGGAGCGCTCCCTGAAGCTCCACGGCCTGATCTGCGCCAAGTGCGCCCGGGAATTCACCTGGAAGAACCGGCACCTGTTAACCGTGCACCACAAGGACGGCAACTCCCGCAACAACCCGGCGGACGGCTCCAATTGGGAGAACCTCTGCCTCTATTGCCACGAAGACGAACACAGCCGGGAGCTGCTGGGGGATTATCTCCACGACGACTAGCCGGCTGTCGAAAAACTCCTCGGTAACGTCTTGGTCATTCTGAGCGTAGCCAAGAATCTAGTCTTTCTCAGGAGTTCTAGATCCTTCACTTCGTTCAGGATGACAAACAGCCGTTTTTCAACAGCCTGCTGGAACCCGATCCACGACCTCCTTGCTTGCCCCGGGTCATATCGAGCGCCGCGACGCATCTCTCTTTCCCTGGCTTGGATTTTTCCATGCGGTCGGTTGACAGGAGCGGGCCGGTGTTGCAAGGGCTTCGACATCTGCCCCCACCGGCGTGGAGGGTTTTGAGATGGGAGTCTCCGGCCCCCTCCCGCCCGCCGGGACCACCCGCGGCCTGCTTGCCCCCATTAATCAGCCCCACCTGACATTCAACTCCGCCAGCCTTGCGGTTCCCGTCCCCAACTCCCCTGTTGCAATTTGCATCAATTGAGCTATACTGGAGGCAGGTTTGTGTCCACGTGATGGATCGTCCCTTAACCCATCCAGGGGGAATCCGCCATGCCCTCTCGTTCCCAAAAGCTCCAATTGAATATCCGCCAAAAGATCGTGGTGGGATTCATCGCCAGCATCCTCATCATCGGCACCATCGCCTTGCTGTCGTACCATTACCTGAGGGCCATCGAACTGAAGCAGCATGTGGCCGAACTGGCCAATGACCTGCGCGAGACCATCCTCGAAATCCGGCGCTATGAGAAGAATTATCTGCTCTACGGCTCGCACGAGGACCTGCATGAAAACCTGCGCTACAGCCAGCTCGCCCTGGAGAATCTGGAGGAAATCGTCTCCGAAAGCAAGCACCTGCGGGTGGCGTCGCAGTTGGACCTCCTCAATAAGGAACTCCTGGCCTACCAACGGGTCATGCAGCTGATCGACGATACCCCCAATCCGTTGCGGGGTCGCCAGGGGCGGGTTGTCACTCCGGCACAGGAAGAGGAATTGCGGGAGAAGGGCAAAAGCCTGGTGGAGTTGTCCCAGCAGTTGGTGAAATTTGAGCGGGACAGAATCCTGGATATCATCAATTCCTTAAAAACTCAGTTGCTCATTTCCACCGTGCTGTTTGTCATCAGCGGCATCGGTCTCACCATGATTGTCAGTCGCAAGATTGTCCGTCCCCTCAAGGTCATTGAAAATACCACCTTGCGCATTGCCCGGGGAGACTTTCGCCCCCTGCCGGTCCTGGCCACCCGGGATGAAACCCAACAGGTGGTGGAGGCCTTCAACCGGATGGTGGCGGAATTGGAGAGACGGCAGGATCAATTGGTGCAGTCCAAAAAAATGTCTTCCATCGGCATCTTGACGGCCGGAGTGGCGCATCAGTTGAACAATCCCCTCAACAACATCTCCACCTCCTGCCAGATCGCCCTGGAGGAGCTGGCTCAGGGAGACCAACAGTTGTTGCGGCGCATGCTGGGACATATCGAACAGGAGGTCCATCGCGCCCGGGATATCGTCAAAGGGTTGCTGGAATTCTCCCGGGCCCGGGACTTTGCCTTACAGCCCACCCACCTGGCCGAGGTGGTGAAACGCTCCCTCAAACTGATCTCCAGTCAGGTGCCCCCGGGCATAGATATCATCAATGAAGTTCCCGAGGACCTGATCCTCGATCTGGACGCCCAACGGATGCAGGAAGTCTTTCTGAATCTCCTCATGAATGCCATCCAGGCCATCACGGAAACCCCCGGTCAGATTCGCATCACGGCCCAAGTTGCTGACGACCGCCGACACGCCGTCATCTCGGTGGCCGATACCGGCGAAGGCATTCCCACCGAGACCCTGGACAGCATCTTTGACCCGTTCTTCTCCACCAAAGAGGTGGGATTGGGAACCGGTCTGGGGCTGTCCATCGCCTATGGCATCATCCAAAAGCACCGGGGGACCATCTCGGCCCGGAGCGCCCCCGGAGAGGGCGCCCGCATCGACATCCGGCTGCCGCTGCATGTCCAGCCTACCCCTGACCCAGAGGCCCTATGAGCGACTACAGCATCCTGGTGGTGGATGACGAGCCCATTGCCCGGGAAAATCTGGACTTTATCCTCAGGAAAGAAGGCCATGCCGTCCGGGCGGTGGACGGCGGCAAGGCGGCCTGCCAGGAATTGGACCGCCGCGCCTTCGACCTGGTCATGACCGACTTGAAGATGCGTCAGATAGACGGCATGCAGGTGCTGGAGCGCGCCAAGGAACTTTACCCCGACATCGAGGTCATCATCCTGACCGGCTACGCCACCGTGGCCACGGCCGTCGAGGCCATGCAGAAAGGCGCCTACCACTATCTGGCCAAGCCCTATTCCACCGAAGAAGTCCGGGTCCTGGTCCGCAAGGCCCTGGAAAAGCGGCAGTTGAGCCTCCAGGTGCAGGACTTGAAGCGGCAGTTGCAAAGCCAGCAGGGGATTCCGTGGCTCATCGGCAAAAATGAGAAGATCGAGGCCCTGAAAAAAACCATCGCCCAAATTGCCCCCACCGACTGCAACGTCCTGATCCTGGGGGAAACCGGGACGGGCAAGGAACTGGTCGCCAAGGCCATCCACCACCTGAGCCCCCGGGCGGACCGGCGCTTCCTGGCCATCAATTGCGGGGCCTTCAATGCCGAGCTGTTGGCCAACGAGCTCTTCGGCCATGAAAAAGAGGCCTTCACCGGCGCCCGGGGCGTCAAGCACGGGCTCCTGGAAACGGCCTCGGGGGGGACCATTTTCCTCGATGAGATCGGCGATATGCCCCTGGCCATGCAGGTGAAGCTGCTCCGGGTGATCCAGGAAAAAACCCTGATGCGCGTCGGCGGCACCCAGGAGATCCCCGTGGACCTCCGGATCGTGGCCGCCACCAACAAGAACCTGACCCAGGAGGTGGAAACCGGCGCCTTCCGCCAGGACCTCTATTTCCGCCTGAACGTCATCACCCTGGAGGTACCGCCGCTGACCGACCGCAAAGACGATATCCCCCTGTTATGCCAGCACTTCATGCACAAGTTCGCCGCCTCCCAAGGCAAGGCCATCGACGCCATTGCCCCGGAGGTGCTGGATATCCTGCTCACCTATGAATTTCCCGGCAACGTGCGCGAACTGGAAAATATCATCGAGCGAGCCGTTACTTTATGCAACAGTGATGGCATTGAGGTGCGTCATCTGGCGTCCGATTTGAAAAACCGCCGCTTTCAGATCAGCCGCCGCAAGACCGGGAACTTCATGACCCTGGAGGAGAATGAGCGGGATTATATTACCTGGATAATGCAGCAGGTGCAGGGGAATAAGACCAAGGCCGCGGCTGTCCTGGGAATTGACCGCGTCTCCCTGTGGCGCAAACTGAAGCGCTACGACATGGAGTGATCATAGCAGGTGAAACGGGAGGCATCGCCAAGCCTGATCTCCCTCCCGGTTAAGCTTCATCGACCCTTTTCTATTCGGCCTCAGATTGTCAGCTCGGTGACTTTGGTGTAAGCTGTGGAAAAATATTTACGGGAGGTCTCATCATGGCAACCTGGATTACCCAGTTACTGGACCGCCTGACCCCGCAGGAACAGGCCAAGCTGGAAACCTTTGCCGCCTTTCTCATCGCCCGGCGCCGTCTGGAAAACTCCCCGATGTTGACTGACGATCTCTCCGCAGTGGAACTGCTGGAGCTGACCAGGCAATCCGGGTCGTTTGACTGGCTGGCTGATCCCCGGGAAGAGGTATACACCCTGACGGATGGCGAGGCGGTGGCATGGGTGTCCGGCGCCTGAAACGGGGCAGCGTGGTATTGGTGAAATATCCCTTTACTGATCTCACTGCGGCCAAGGTCCGCCCTGCAGTCATCCTCAGCCCGGATCCCTTTCTGACCCGCGGTGATGATATCCTGCTGCTTTTCATTTCCTCAGTCATTCCGATTGAGCCTCTCCCCTCCGATTTTGTCCTCTCTCCCCAGCATCCCTCTTTCCCCGCCACCGGCCTGAAATATCTGTCGGTCTTTCGGGGCCACAAAATCGCCCTCCTCCCCAAGGCCATGGTAACCCGGGTGTTGGGAGAACTGGACGACGACCTGCTGACCCGAATCGATGCCTGCCTGAAAGCCGCTTTGGGACTGTAAAAGTTCTTTCTCATTCCCCTGCTAGCCTAGTTCAGCGTGACCTCAGCCCCTTGAAGACTCCAAAGACTAGGGCGAAAGGCAAGGCCGTGTTTCGGTCTACGGCCCTGGGTAGTTGCTGTGATAGAGCACATACACTCCCGGCCCTGTCTGGTTTTGATCTAATCGGGTATAGCTATAACCAGTGGAAGCTACTAAATTGTTTAATAATCTTAGGTATCTTTCGGCGTTTCGTTCATCCCACTTTTTTTTCCCAGAATTCAAATGAGGCCTGAGCCTGTCGATGCAATACCACTGGAAATCGTGAGCCTCTTCATAAGATTCGCATAATATATACTTCCAAACCGCTGATCGGAGATAATCAGAGATGACTTGTTCCCCCCCCTGGGGTTCAGGCAAATTAAGGCGTATTCTTCTGGAGCCGCTTTCTCTTCTTGTTTTCGTAAAAGTATAACCGATCATTTCAGCAACATGCCTACGAAGTGCTGAGGCTTCGACATTACCATTACAATGATCACAGCGTATTCGTCTTACGACGTTTCTTGAATCGCCGACATAGATTGTCAACATATCGAAGCCTACATTTCCTCAGCCTTTCCGACCCCGGTCATATCTAAAATCTCCTGGAAAGCAATTCGCCCAATCCTTTCCCGGCGTATCAGCTCCCCTTATCCACCCTCCGGCATCAGCACCACATCTAATATTTTCTTCACATCCGCCGCCAACACGATCTCCAGACCTTCCTTGGCCTCCGCCTCCACATTCCTGACATCCACCTCGTTGAGCTCCGGGAACACCACCACCGCCGCGCCGGCCCGCTGGGCCGCCAGCAGCTTCTCCCGGATGCCGCTCACCGGCAACAGCCGCCCGCTCAGGGTGAGTTCGCCGGAGAGGGCCACGTCCCGGCGGGCGGGGCGGCCGGTGAGCAGCGAGATCAACGCCAGGGCAATGGTCACCCCGGCGGAGGGCCCTTCCTTGGGGATGGCTCCGGAGGGCAAATGGATATGAATGTCGCTGGCGGCGAAAAAATCGGGCTCGATTCCCAGCTCTTCGGCATGGCTGCGGACGTAACTCAGGGCCGCCTGAGCCGATTCCCGCAACACCTCCCCTAACGACCCGGTCAGGATAAGCTGTTGGGCCCCCTTCATCCGGGCCGCCTCCACGAATATGACTTCCCCCCCGAACTCCGTCCACACCATGCCGGTGGCCACTCCCACCCGGTTGCCGGCCGTCACCATTTCATGGGTGTATCTCCGCGGGCCCAGCAGCGTCTCCACCGTCCCGGCGTCCACCTGCAGGGAGGTGCAGGCGTTTCTATCCTGCAGGCAGAGGCGGGCGAGCTTCCGACAGACGGTGGCCAGCTCCCGGTTCAACTGGCGCAGCCCGGCTTCCCGGGTATAGTCCTGGATGATTTTGCTCACGGCCCCGTCTTCCAGCGAGACCGTGAAATTGGCCAACCCATGCTGCCGCAGTTGCCGGGGCAGCAAATAGTTTCTGGCGATCTCCACCTTCTCCCGCTCGGTATAGCCGGAGAATTGGATGACCTCCAATCTGTCCAGCAACGGGGCGGGCAGGGTGTCCACCAGGTTGGCGGTGGCGATGAACATCACCCCGGACAGATCGAAGGGCAGGTCCAGGTAGTGATCGACAAAATGACGATTCTGCTCCGGATCCAGGATCTCCAGGAGCACCGAGGCGGGGTCGCCCCGGAAGTCCTGGCCGATCTTGTCGACCTCATCCAGCATGAAAACCGGGTTGTTCACCCCTAAGCGGCGTATTTCATTGATGATCCTGCCGGGCAGGGCGCCGACGTAGGTGCGCCGGTGGCCCCGCAGCTCCGCCTCATCCCGCAGGCCTGCCAGGGACAGGCGAATGAATTTGCGTTCCAGGGATTCCGCAATGGCCTGGCCGATGGAGGTCTTGCCGGTGCCCGGAGGCCCGGCAAAGCAGAGGATCGGGCCATGGGACAACTGAAAATGTTTTCTCCGACCGAGGACCTCCTGCACCGTGGCCCGGAGCTCTTCCAGGTTGATGGGCTTCGACAGATAATGGGCGGCGCCCTTGCGCAGGGCATCCACCGCCGTGGCCACCGTGGCGTAGCCGGTGATCATAATGATATCGGTGGCGGGAGAGAGCTGTTTGACGGACTCCAGAAGCTGCAGGCCGTCCATCTGCCCCATCTTCAGATCGGTCAGGACCAGGTCATATTCCCGGTCCCGCATCCGCTCCAGGGCCTCGCTGCCGCTGGCCGCCGTGCCCACCTGATAGCCGTCCTTGGACAGGATATACTCCAGATTGGCGCGGGCGATCTCCTCATCGTCCACGACCAGGACCGTGGCGGCGGTGAGGCTGCACAAGGTCCGTCCCGCCAGATACTCCAGAATCCTCTCCTTGATCGGGTTCAGGCCGTAATGGCGCTGGTCCAGAATCCTTTCGGCGTGCCCCAGATCCAGATTATCCTCGGTGGCCTGATGCCAGGGCAAGTTGGTTAAGTACTCCAGGTAGTTCACCGCGATCGTGTATTCCGGCAGGCTGGGGTCGGTCTTTTCCAGCCGCTCGAATTCCTTCCGGGCCACCGCCGCCGCCGCCTCGGGGAGCTTGGCCCGCTGGATGGCGGCGCGCAATTCTTCCAGTTCCGGACTCAACTTGGCCTTGTCTTCTTCGCTCTTGCGGAAAAGCATATGCTTCCCACCCTCCGGCAATATTTGTGCTCTGGTGAAAGCATTATAAAGGATACGCCCACCCGGGGCAAGGCGGCACCGGAAATAACCCGGCGCCCTCTCCAAAAAATCTGCCTTCCCCATCCTGCCCTGACCAGGTCGCGCTCCCGGTGTTGCAATGCGCAACACATGCCGGGGCATCCCTGAAACACTTTTTAACAGCTTGTTATCATTAGTAATATATGCATGACAGCACCTTGTATTACAATATGCAACACCAGGAAAGCGGCAGGAAATTCCATGCACTATATATTTTTAATTAATATCTGATAGTTACTGAAATATGCCCGTTGGCCCGAAACTTGAAATACCCTTTGTCAGCATTGTTATAGGGTTAAAGGACCAAGACAACTTCCACCACCCATGAACAAGGAGTTCAGCCATGGGACAGGATGCCTCGAGACCACGGCCCCAGCCTCACCGGGGACACCCTCGCCCGGTCCAGCCTCCCGCCCCCGAGGGCACCCCGGCTTCCGGGCCTGGGAGCCAGGCCCCCGCAGAGCTTGCCGAGCCCCACCGGACTCGGGAAAATCGCAAGATACTCCTCGTGGGGCGCGAGGCCCACTTCACCGCCGCGGCGGTGGATTATGCTCTCAATCTGGCCGACCGGCTGGGATATGACCTCATTGTCCTGAATGTCGGTCCCGAGGGCAATCCTGGGGCCTTGATGCAATCGCCCTACCGCCGCTGGCTGCAGGAGAAATTCAAGCGACAGGCCCTGACCGGGGCGGCCCTCATTGCCCGAAAGGCCCAAGCCAAGGGATTGCGCCTGGAACACTTGGTGCGCTTCGGAGACCTGGGTCAGGCGGTGGAGCGATTGAACCAGGAAAAGCGGCGGATTGAATTTGTCATTAACGCCTCAGAGGTCAATGAACCGGAAATGGCGGGCGGAGTCAATCTGCCCGTCTTTACCATCAAAGGAGATCAGGGGGAAAAGATCATGGCGCAACTTACAGGAAAAAAAGGATTGGCGATCAAAACCTTGGCCTACGGTGCCGCCTCGGCCGTCTTATATGCGGCCGTCTTCCTCAATCGGGACACGGTCATGAACTATTTTACCCGGGGCAGTTGGTTTGCGGCCCTCCCCATCGCCACGGTGTTCGTCTTTTCGTTCTTCCATGGCACCTTTGCCCATAACTTATGGGAAACCCTGGGTATTCAGGCCCCCAAGAAGGTGGTGCAGCCCCAGCCCGCGGCCCGGAGACCGGTGCGCCGTCAGCGGCCCCGTCCCCGTTTGCGTCTGAATGTCTAAGACCGGCACTCACCTAAGAAAAATTCAGGAGGATACTGAATGCATGATATCGCCCCGCAAGCAGTGAATTTCATCGACCTGAACGCCACCTCTGTCATCTTTCTCTTCCTCGTCGGTTTTATCGGGGGGCTGGTCAGCGGCTTCATCGGCTCGGGAGGGGCCTTCGTGCTCACTCCCGGCATGATGAGCCTGGGGGTTCCCGCCGCCGTGGCCGTGGCCTCCAACATGTGCCATAAATTCCCCAAGGCCCTGGTGGGCGCCCTCAAACGGTATAAATACGGGCAGGTCGACCTCAAGCTGGGCCTGGTGATGGCAGCCTCGGCCGGGGTCGGAGTCCAGGTGGGGATTAAGATCCAGGAGGCCATCCTGGCCAGGTGGGGTCAAGCCGGCTCCAACCTCTACGTCAGTGTCTCCTTTGTCATCATCCTGTTAATCGTCGGCGGTTACGTCTTCTACGATGCCGTCAAGACCTCTCGGTCCGGCGGCGACGAGAAGGTTTCCAGCCTGGCCGAGCGCCTGCAAAAGATCCATCTGCCCCCCATGATGCACTTCAAGACCGCCAACCTGACGATTTCCTTCTGGTTCACAGTGCCCATCGGCTTCGCCACCGGGATGTTGGCGGCCACCATCGCCGTGGGGGGGTTCATCGGCGTTCCCGGCATGATCTATGTCCTCGGGGCCTCGAGCCTGGTGGGTTCCGCCACCGAACTGGTCATCGCCTTCATCATGGGATTCGCCGGCACCGTCAAGTGGGCCATCAACGGCATGGTGGATATTCGCCTGACCCTCCTCATCCTGGCGGGTTCGCTGCTGGGAGTCCAGTTGGGAGCCATCGGCACCACCTATGTCAAGGAACACATGATCAAGGTGGTCATGTCTCTGATCATGCTCATCGTCGCCCTCAGCCGGGGCCTGGCGATTCCCCAATATCTTAAGGAGCTGGACCTCATCGGCGTCAATCCCGCCACCTTGAAAGTCCTGGGCGTTATCAGTTTCCTCACCATGTGCCTCGCCTTGGGAGTAGGTGCCGTCATCATCCTGGGCAGCATGTGGCGGGCCAAGAGAAAGGAAGCTGCGTCCGCGGCGCAATACGCCCTCGAGGAAACCTATGGCAAGGTATAACCATATCCTGGTGGCAGTGGATGGTTCGCCCTCCAGCCTGCACGCCTTTCAGGAAGCCTTGCACCTCCAGCCGGCCGGGGCCACGGTCATGGCGGTGGCCCCGCCCTATGAGGGCGACCTGAGGCTGGTGGGCGTGGACCGCATCAAGACCCTGATGCAGGAACCCTGCGAAACCGCCCTGACCCGGTGTCAAAACTTGGCTCAGGCAGCCGGCATCGGCGTGAAGGCGATCTGCGCCATCGGCGAGGCCGACGTCAGGATTGCGGAACTGGCCGATGAAGAAAACTGTGACCTCATCGTCATGGGGGCCAAAGGGCACAGTTTCATCGACCGGGCCCTGATGGGTAGCGTCACCCGCCGGGTCATCAGCCAGACCCCCTGCGATGTCTTGGTCGTGCCCCTGGCCGCGCAACTCGGCTTTCAGAAGGTACTGCTGGCCACCGACGGCGCCACCGACACTCCCGGCGCCGCGGACCGGGCCTTGGAAGTGGCCCAGGCGTATGGGGCCCGGTTGCACATTGTCTCGGTGGTGAAAGCGGCGCGGCTGTTTCGCTCCCAGGCCCCCGAGGCCCTGGCGGCCCTCAAAGCCCAGCGGCAGCAAGCCCTGGACGGCATCAAAACCCAGGCCCAGGCCCTCAACATCAACGCCACCGCCATCGTGCGGGAGAGCGACGACGTGGCCTATCACGTGATCGTCGATGAAGCCCGGAAGGGCGCCGCGGACATGATCATCATGGGTTCACACGGCCACCGCGGCTTGAAACGATTCATCCTGGGGAGCCTGACGGAAAAGGTCATCGGCCATGCCTCCTGCCCCATCCTGGTGGTGAAGGTCTGACCGCTGCCAAGATTCGAGATTGCGGCGATATCTCCTAACCCGTGCGGACAGGTGCCTTATGTTCCAGTTCCTCAAGTCGTTCATCAAGGAAAAAGAGGATCCCCGGGATCGCTTGCGGGAGAAATTCGCCAGTTTCCGCCAGCTCCTGGACAGCAACAACCAGGCCCTGGCCCTCATGGCGGATATGGAGGAAAAACTCACCGGGGACGCCCCCTTTGACCGCACCTACCTCCATACCGGGGTCAAAACCCTGGGGGATCATATGACCCGGATGGTGTCGGCCCTCAACCGCCTGTCCCGGGACCGGTATCGGGAATTGCTCCCCCTCTGCCGACAATTGCAGGAAGCCCTGGACCGGGAGCTGGTTCGGGTCCCGGACATTCCCGACACCCCTTACCTGCTGCCTTTGCATGCCCTGAACCGGGACAAGACGGCCGCCGCCGGAAGCAAGATGGCCAATCTGGGGGAGATTCGCCACCGCCTGGGATTGGCGGTGCCGCGGGGATTTGCCCTTACGGTGGCCGCCTATAAGAAATTCATGGCGGCAAGCGGATTGGCGGCTCGGATTGCGTCCCGTCTCGCCGACGCCAACCTGGATGATCTGACGGTTCTGGAAGAGGTCAGCCGGGACATCCAGGACCTGGTCCTATCCACCCCCCTCCCGGCCGACCTGGAAGAGATCCTGCGCCTCACCGCCCAGGCCCTGCCCACCGACCGCCTGGCGGTCCGCTCCAGCGCCGTGGGGGAAGACACGGAATATTCCTTCGCCGGCCAGTTCGCCACCTTGCTCAACATCACGGTGGACGATCTGCCCGCCGCCTACAAACAGATCGTGGCCAGCAAGTTCACTCCCCAGGCGCTGTTTTATCTCCGGCGGCAGGGATTCTCCCTGGACGGCCTGGCCATGGCGGTGGGCGTCCTGGCCATGGCCCCGGCCTGCAGCAGCGGGGTCATGTTCTCCCGGGACCCCCATGACCCCCAGAGCGACGCCGTCATCATCAACGCGGTCTGGGGCCTGGGCAAATATGCCGTGGACGGCGTCGTCGCCCCCGACCTCTATGTGGTGGAGCGGGCCGGCGCCCATGCCCTCAGGCAGCAAACCATCGCCCATAAGCCCGTCGCCCTCATCTGCCAACCCCAAGGCGGCTGCAGCGAGGTGCGCCTCACCCCGGAGCAGGCCGACCGCCCCTGTCTTTCCGACGCCCTGGTGTACTCCCTGACCGAGATTGCCCTGGCCCTGGAGAAACACTTCGGCTGTCCCCAGGACATCGAATGGGCCGTGGACCAGGACGGTACTGTGGTGGTGTTGCAGTCCCGCCCGCTCCGGATCAGCGCCACCTGGGAGTGGGAGTCCGGCGAGGCCCTGCCCGAGGCGGCGGCCGCGCCCGAAGTCGCGCCCTTGGTGCGGCACGGAGTGCGGGCGGTGCGCGGCGCCGCGGCCGGCCCGGTCTATATTTTGCCCCATGACCAGGATTTGGACCGGATTCCCGACGGGGCGGTGGTGGTAACCCGGCAGCCGTCCCCCCGCCTGGTCCTGGTCATGGATCGCATCAATGCCATTATCACGGAACTGGGCAGCCCCACTGATCACCTGACCATCGTGGCCCGGGAATTCCGGGTGCCCACCCTGGTGCAGGTGGAGGGCGCCATCCGGGCGCTGTCCCCGGGACAGCTAGTCACGGTGGATGCCGACGCCACCCGGGTCTATCCCGGCATCGTCTATGAGAGATTGAACCGCCCCCAACCCACCCTGAAGGCCGGCCAGGACCAGATGGTTTATCTGCAACTCCGGCAGATCGTCAAACAGGTGGTCCCCTTGCACCTCATCGACCCTGAGGGCCCCGATTTCTCCGCCGCCGGCTGCCGCACCGTGCACGACCTCACCCGCTTCTGCCACGAGAAGGCCATGGACGCCATGTTTGACCTGGAGGCCGACGACCTGGCCGCGGCCCCCGACGCCGTCCGCCTCCAGACCGACTTGCCGGTAAATCTGTTCATCCTGGACCTGGGCCAGGGCCTGGCGGACCACGGCGGCAAGGAGGTGGAGGAGAAAGACGTTCGCAGTCTGCCCTTTCAGGCCCTATTGCGGGGGTTGCGCCATCCCGGCTTGAGGTGGGGCGGCCAGGTGGCGGCCGATTTCAAGGGTTTCGTCTCCGTCTTCGCCAACACCATGTACGATGCCGGGAAGGCCGAACGCAGCCTGGGGGGCAAAAGTTTTGCCATCATCACCGACCGCTACCTCAACTTCAACTCCCGGCTGGGATACCATTTCGGCCTGGTGGACGCCTACCTCTCCGACGAGATCAACGACAACTACATCACCTTTCAATTCAAAGGCGGCGCCGCCAGCGTCGACCGCCGGGAGCGCCGCGTCCGGTTGTTGAACGCCATCCTGGAGGACCTGGGATTCACGGTGACCATGCAGGGGGATCTGGTGCAGGGGCGCCTGAGCAAAGCCCCCCGGGCCGAGATGGAACGCACCCTGGAGACCGTCTCCCTCCTCATGGCCTTCTGCCGCCAGCTCGACCTGGCCCTGTCCTCCGAGGTGGTCGCGGATCGCTGCCTCCAGGCCTTCCGCCAACAGGACTACAGCCTGGCCTGCCTGCGCCCGGCCTGACCCGGGGGGGGGAAACCTCAGGTTAAGCCGGACAGCACCCGGAAGGCTTCTCCTCTATCCCGAGATCCCTATCCGGATACCTCTTCCCTCAGCTTCCCCAGCCGTCTCTGGCTGACCGTGGTGAGTTCGTGGGCCCTGGCTTTGCTATGGTCAGTTAACCGGCCACCGCGCCCGTGGGCTTTCATACGAACCCCCAATCATTACTCCGCGCCATAATACGATTAACTTTTAATTGAGCCTATGTTAATAATAAGGCGATGGCAAAACCACTGCCCGGGGTCGTCAACGCCCCGAAAATCCCAGGGAGTTGATGGGCAAGGTCCGGAGTCCCGTGGGAGTCGCAGATGCAGACCGGACATCATGGCCAACTGTTTCCCGGGGCGGCATGTCCAGTAGGCGTCATAAAAAGTTAATCAGTTAACTGCCCTGAGTAATAACTCGATGGGGAAAACGTCGGTTTTTTCCAATACCCGGGGTGTTGCATCTGATAAGAAAATATCCCTATAATCTATTTCAAAACTCCTTTTTGTCATTCCGAGCGAATGTGAGAAATCTCTCTTTTCAAGCCGTTAGCCATTTCCAGGTCTTCTGTCGGGGTGATCAGAAAGGGTTTTGAAATGACTTGTCGGCAACTGACTTATCTTGTGAATACATCGCTGACGGCAAAACCCGCACGCTCTTTTGGATACCAAGATGCAGTCACAAAATTGTTATTTTCCTTGTCGTCCTGAACGGAGCGCCGCGGAGTGAAGAATCTCCCTGTGGCCCCAAGCGGGATTCCTCGCTGGCGCGGGGAATGACACAATTACCTTTTCGATGGCATCTCGGTATGACACCTTGAGGGCGGGAGGGGTCATTGGATACACAGAACGCCCGGTAACCCTTATTATTTTGTTTGACGAGGAAGCTCGGCATGTTTTATCAGGAATATCAACCTCATCCAAGTTTGACCAATTATATCCTCTGTTACTGGACACTATCTTTATCAACGGGCCTAGCCCCAAAGACAGCCCTCCATTTTTTAACCGAAGGAGGAGGATTTTCATTCAATCTGTCCGACCCCTTGGATTGTATTGCCTTTGGTCAATCATTTTCCACGGTTCGCCGGAGTTGCCTCTGCGGGCCATTAACCATACCGATGCGAGTCCAGCTTAACGGGAAAATTAATATATTCGGGGTCCGTTTCCAACCCGGTGGATCATATTATTTCATCCCATATCCACCAGGGGAATTGATTAACTTCCATGGGGAGATCGATGATCTCTGGGGAAAACATAGTTTATATCTTATTGATAAAATTCGAGACAGGTGCCGCAACACCAAAGACCGTATTGATTTCCTGAATCACTATCTTCATCAATGCCTTAATGACCGGCACAAAGAGGTTCCTGCCATAGACCTGGCTTTGAATGTCATTGACAAAGTTAAAGGACAGGTGAATATCCATGGGTTATCGAAGGTTGTTGGACTCAGCACCAGACAATTAGAACGTCGATTTAAAGAGCGTGTCGGTATCTCTCCCAAACAACTCTGTCGCAATCTGCGTTTTAAAAACGTTCTTAAACATCTGTCCGGATCTCCTGCTGATTCCTGGAGTGACGTGGCCCTGTCCTGCGGCTACTACGACCAGGCGCATATGATTCGTGATTTCAAGCACTTTACTTCGACAAGCCCGGGGGCCTATTTCAGCCCCTGGCGGCATTCACCAGAGGTGGTCACCGCCATTTTTTGAGATGGCCCTCAAAGGGTCGATTCCCATCCTGGCAAAAAAATATGTCCGGATATCTGCCGTCAGTAGGTTGTAATTTGTTACCTTCCAGCTAGAGGAGATAACTAAATGAAAACACTAATTATGTATTTTTCGCAAACCGGCAATACTCGCACCATCGCAGAAAGCATACGCCATGGAATCCTGGATGTGACCGACCACTGCGATATCACAACCATAAACGATATCGAGAAAACGTCTCTACCGACCTATGATCTTATCGGCATCGGCGCTCCGGTCTTTTTCTATAAAGAACCCTTTAATGTCAGAGATTTTATAGAAACTCTACCAGAACAAGATGGCCGGCATTGGTTTATCTTCTGTAGTCATGGCAACATCGTAGGCAATTTTTTCCCCTCCATGATACAGTTATTGGACAATAAGAGGGCCACCGTCATTGCTTGCCACAATTCCTATGCCAACATCACAGTGCCTTTTTACCCCCGGCCGAGTTATACCTCCGGTCACCCCGATTCCCATGATCTGGAACAAGCCCGAGCCTTTGGTAAATTCGTCGCGCAACGGAGTCCAGAAATCAAAAATCAAGCCGGATCATTATATTCGCTCACATATCCTGTGTCTTCGGAAGAATGGCTGGAAGAAGGAAAGATATTAACCAAAGAGTTTCTAAAAGAAAATTTACCGAAACACAACTTTAATGCCGAGACCTGTATACAATGCTATGAGTGCGAAGAGAATTGCCCGGTTCAAGGCATTGATATCAAAATTGATCCACCTCGCCTGCAAGACCCCTGTATATTCTGCTGGCGGTGTATAAACATTTGCCCCACGCTATCAATGACTGCAGATTGGGGACCGATGGTGGCCACCGCCCCAACAAATTATTCCCGCTACAAAAAGGAATTGGATAAGGTCGCGCAGAAGGGTGAATTTCGGTGGTTAGTCGACCCGGCAACCATCGATTGTACCGATCCCCTTTATAAGCAACGTGAGAGGGAGATTACAATTTCCCGACAAAAGTAACATCCCTTTTAAACACGCAATTCTTCCCGGTTGATTGAATGACCAAAGTCCGCAAACTCCGGGACTCCGGCACCCTGAATTATCCATAACCCATTGACTAAATAGGATGATTTCTGACTACGGCCCATTGACACCCAATATTTCCTCAGATGCCCAAACTTATTCCGGGATCTGTTTTTAGTACTTGGAGCATGTAAAGGTTTAACCTGAGAGGGGGCCTGGGTCTAAGACCCCGGCCCCGTCCCCAAAAGAAGCGTCTCTCTGCTCTTCATGCATCCATTCTATGACCCGGGTATTACCAATCCCCCTCACCCCACCAACGGATTCCGGACCTTCATCCCTAAAAACCGCCCAAAAAACTCCATCGGCGCTTTAGAATGATCAGCCCCCGTCGTCCCCGTAAACCATACCCCGCACCCGCTCCCAAGCCGCCCCCCTGACCTGCGCCTGCAAACCCTCCCCCACCCTCCCCCGCAGCAACAACCCCACCGCCACAACATCCATACTAGTACTCGTCAGACTGGCCAGTCCGGCCCCGAATCCGCTTTGCGACATCTCGACGGCCGCCGGCAACTCCAGCACCGCAACGCCTAGCGCCAGCCCCATGAACACCCGCCGCGGCCCTAATCTCCCCGCACTGATCACCGCTCACCTGTCCCCGAGGCTAATCCTCCATTATCAATCTTCCTTCACTGGAAACTATAAACTGGAAACTGGAAACTATAAAAGGGCGGCCCCGTACAGAACCGCCCTTCCTTCACTGGAAACGAAAAACTCGAAACTGGAAACTATCCCCTACGCCCGCACCTCCTCCTTCACCGAGGTGGCGACCTTGTAGAGGATGGTCAGGACCAAAAAGCCGATGGCCCACACCCCCAGGGTGATGGTGGCCTCGGCCGGGGTGGGCCAGTACTCCGTCACCCGATGGAAGGTGTTGGGCACAAACCCGCCGGTCATCAATCCCAGGCCCTTGTCGATGTAGGTGGTGATGATCACCAGCCCGCAGGTCAGGGCCAGGGTGGACTCATCCTTCCGCACCCGGGGAAAGGTCAGGGCAATCCCCGCCACGATCATCCCCACGATGGCGAACCACATGAAGGGGATGAGCTGCCCCTTGCCGTCCATGCCCACGAACAGATACTTGAAGTGGTCCATGTGCTCCGGAATATTGCTGTAGAACACCGTGAACAACTCGCAGAAGAAGAAGAACACGTTGATCAGGGTGGCATAGGTGACGATCTTGGCCAGCGACTGAATCTGCTCCCGGCCCGGATCGAACTTGGTGTTGTCCCGCACCAACAGGCACAGCAGGATCAGCAGCGACGGACCCGCGGCAAAGGCCGACGACAGGAAGCGGGGGGCCATGATGGCGGTGAGCCAGTAGCCCCGGCCCGGCAGGCCCGCGTACAGGAAGGCCGTCACCGTGTGGATGGACACGGCCCAGGGGATGGACACGTAGATCAGGTACTTGACGAACTTCTTGTACTTGACCCCCATGCGCTCCGCCTCCAGCACGTTCCAGCCGATGACGATGTTCAGGAACAGATACCCGTTGAGCACGATCATATCCCAGAACAGGATGGAGCCCGGCGTGTAATACTTGATGACGTTGAACAGGCGGTCGGGGCGCCCCAGGTCCACCACGATGAACAGCATGCACATCAGGACCGCGGCCACCGCCAGGAACTCCCCCAGCACCGTGATACGGCCGAAGGCCTTGTAGTCGTGCAGGTAATAGGGCAGCACCACCATCACCGCCGAGGCCGCCACCCCGACCAGATAGGTGAATTGGGCCACGTAAAATCCCCAGGAGACGTCCCGGGACAACCCGGTGATCCCCAACCCGGTGGTCAACTGGCGGGTGTAGACCAGAAAGCCCAGGGCCACCAAACCCGCCAGGAAAGCCAGGAGGGCGTAATATTTCTTGGAACCGGTAAAGGCCTTTTCCAGCATAGCTAGCTACCTCACACGATGTAATAGACTTGCGGGTTGGTTCCCAGGTGCTGTTTGCGGCGCAGGGAGAAGTTGGTCTTCAGAATCTCCCGCACCTTGCTCTTGGGATCGGAGATGTCGCCGAAGGTCAGGGCCCCCTTGGAAACCTCGACGCAGGCCGGCATCAGGCCCTGATCCAACCGCTCAGTACAGAAGGTGCATTTTTCCACCACCCCGATCTCCCGGGTGGGGTAGCTCTCGTTGATCTTCTTGATATAGGGCCGGGGGTCCCGCCAGTTGAAGCTGCGGGCCCCGAAGGGGCAACCGGCCATGCAGAAGCGGCAGCCGATGCAGCGGTGCATGTCCATCATGACGATGCCGTCGGGCCGCCGGAAGGTGGCCTTGGTGGGACACACCCGCACGCACGGCGGATTCTCGCAGTGATTGCACAGCACCAGGAAGTTCAGGTGCTTGACCTTCTCTTCCGTATAGTCGTGCTCCTCCCCCGGGAAGGCGTTGTGGTAGTGGTCGGTCCACATCCACTTGACCTCCCGTCGGATCTTCAGTTCCGGGTCCAGTTGGTCCTTGGGGTCCAGCGGCGCCCCCATGTCGGGAACGTTATGAATGCTGTGACAGGCCTCGATGCAGGCCTGGGCGATCTTGTCGTTGACCTTGCGCATGTCCACCACCATGGCCCAGCGCTTGGCCACCAGGCCCTTGGCGTTGGGCGCATACTGGGCCTCGACCTGGCCGGGAAAGACCAGCTCCAGGGCGCTCTTGGCCCCAAGCCCCATGAGGGTGGAGAGTCCCGCGATCCGGAAAAATTCTCGTCTGTTCATGCCCATCACTTGCCCTCCGCCTTCGCCAGTTTCTTCTTTTCCCGATCCAGATGGCATCCCCAACAGTTCGGCACCACCCCCACGTACCCGTGGCAGGAGTTGCAGAACTGGCTGTAGTTGGAGTGACATTCCATGCAGGTATTGGACAGGCTGGCGTTATACTTCTGGCCGTCGGTGGCCGTATATTCCCGGTTGCCGGTGCGCACCACCTCTTCCCGCCAGTCCACCAGGAGCAGCATGTGATTGGCCTTCATGAATTCCTTGGATTCCACACACTTCTTGTCCTTCATGGCCGTGATGGTGGGGGTGTCCAGTTTGGGGTCCGGCGCCGGAATGACCTTGCCCAGGTTCTTCCACAGCGGCAGGGTCACCAGCACGAGGAAGATGGTCAGGCCGACAATGACGGCCTTGGCGTTGTAAAACCTGGCCTTGACCGTGGGCTTGTCGGCAAACCAACCGAACTCATTCTTGTAGTTTCCGTGCTCAGCCATTTATTCTTCTTCCTCCCCTTCCCCGGCTCCCTCGAACCCCACCAGATCGCGATCCCTCAGGTCGGTGGTCCGTTCGAGCTCGTCGTCGAAGACCAGGGCATTGGCCACCAGTTCGGTGATGCCGGTGATCTCCATCTCCGGCACCCAATACTGCATCAGGGTGGGCAGAGTGGCCCGATCCAGGGCGCAGATGCAGCCCATATGGTTCACTCCGTGCTTATCGGCGACATATTTCACCGCATTGGCCCGGGGGAAACCGCCCTGCATGCGGATCTCCATATTCTCGTTGGCGTTGATGCCGGAACTGGAGCCGCAACAGAAGGTCTTCTCCCGGATGGTGTTGGACGGCATCTCGAAGAAGTGCCCTTCGGGGAGCACCTGGTTGATGATGTAGCGGGGCTCCTCGAAGATCCCCATGCCCCGAGCGGTGTTGCACGAGTCATGGAAGGTCAGCTTGATGTGGGCGTTGCGGGAGGGGTCCACCTTCAGCTTGCCGTGCTTGAACAGGTCGGCGGTGAACTCGCTGATGTGCACCATCTTGTGCACCGCGGCGTTCTCGAACTTGGTACCGGTGATGGGCGACACCGGCTCTTCCAGGAAGTCCGCCGGACCGTTCCAGGTGGGCATGTACTGGTTGCACACCCGCCACATGTGGCCGCACTCGCCCCCCAGAATCCATTTCACCTTCAGGCGCTTGGCCTCTTCATACATCTTGGAGTTGAGGCGCTTGCCCATCTCGTGGGACACGAACCAGCCGAAGTTGCCGCCCTCCGCCGCATAGGTGCTCAGGGTGTAGTCCAGCCCCAAATACTGGAAGAGCAGGATGTACCCCATCATGTTGAAGGTGCCGGGGTCGGCGAAGTAGTCCCCCGACGGCACGATGAACAGGATCTCGGCCCCCTTGCGGTTGATGGACACCGGGCAGTTGATGCCGGTGATGCGTTCGTTCTCTTCCGCCAGGAAGTCGATCATGTCCTTGAAGGCCTGGGGGGTGGCGCCGATATGGCTGCCCTTGTCGTAGCACTGGGCCACCGAGGCCAGGGCCCAATCGATGTTGAGACCCACCGAGGCCAGCAGCTCCCGTCCCAGCAAGGTCATCTCCGCCATGTCGATGCCGTAGGGACAGAACAGCGAACAACGCCGGCAGATGGTGCATTGGTGCAGATAGAAAAACCACTCCTTGAGGACGTCTTCGGTCAGATCCCGCGCCCCCGCCAGCTCGCCCAGCACCTTCCCGGCGGTCTTGAAGTAGCGGCGGTAGACCGACCGCATCAGCTCCGCCCGCAACACCGGCATGTTCTTGGGATCGCCGGTGCCCAAAAAGAAGTGGCACTTGTCGGCGCAGGCCCCGCAACGCACGCAGATGTCGAAGAACACCTTCAGCGAGCGGAACCGCGACAGCCGGTCTTCCATGCCCTGGAGGATGATCTCCTTCCAGTTCTCCGGCAGCTTCCAGTCCTCCTCGGCCACCGACCACTGCCGCGGATAAGGATAGTCGATCATCTCCATCCACTTGGGCGCGGCGGCGTTACAATACGTCCCCGGCCGGAAGGGGGGCTTGGTGTCCATCCACCCTTTCTCCGGCGGCCGATAATTGACTTGAATGAGTTCTTCTGGTTTGGGGGTAGCCATTATTGCTCCTTCTCCACGGGAAGTCCAACCTCTATCATGGCCTTACGATAGGTATTCTCCTGATCCATGTAGGTATGGAATTTCACCGGATAGTTCCACGGATTGACGTGCAGTTCCCAGCGGTTGTTGGCCACCATGTTCCGGGAGGGGCTCATGAAGACCCCAGGCATGTGCATCAGCTTGCTGAAGGGGAAATACGCAAACAACACGCACACCAGGAAGAGGTGGACATAAAACAGCGCCCCGATGCCCTCCGGCACCACCGGCTTCAAGGTCGCCAGGCCCACGGCCAGCTGCTTCACCCCGGCCACGTCCACCTTGTAGAAATACCGCATGAAAATGCCGGTCAGGCCGATGGCGATGATCAACAGCAGCGGAAAGTAGTCCGCCGCCAGGGAGATATACCGCAGGGTCGGCGTGTAAATCCGCCGCAGCAGCAGGTAGGTGAGCGCCACCACCAAAATGACGCCGGTCATGTACACCGTGGGGACGAAGAACTGCACGAACCCGTCCGTCTCCGCCAACAGGTTGACGAAATGCGGCGCCGGTTCGGTGAAAAAGCGGAGGTGCCGCAGAATGACCATCAGGAAGGCGTAGTGGAAGGCAATCGCCCCCAACCACAGCCATTTATAGGACCAGTAGATTAGACGCCCGTCCTCCGGCTTCTCCTCGCCCTTCCGCAGTTCCGTCCGGGTGTTGCGGAACAGGCTGCGGAAGGTCAGGACCTCCAGGGCCATCCGGCCCACCAGGCCCCAGAAGGTGTCGGGATTGTCCAGCTTGTCCCCCAGATCCCGCTTGATCCAGGGCAGCGTCCGATTCTGGCCCGCCGTCGTCGGAATCCGGAACGGCACCGGCGACCGCGCCCAACTGATCAAACGGAAGATCAGCCCCTCAAAGAAGATGAGGACGGCCAGGTAGGGGATGACCACCCCAAAGACAAATTGCAGATGCACCTTCACCCCGATATAGGCGATCAGCATGAGGCCGACCACAACTATCAGGGAAAATAAAAAGTGTCGCTTAAAAAAATCCATCTACGGTCACCTCGCCTCAAGTTAAACGTCCACCGGACTAGTTCTCGACTCTAACTGACGGGGTCTTTTCCTCCCGAACACACGAATTCCTGGCCCAAATCCAGATGCAAACCGGCCCGGCGCATCAGACCGCCCACCCAGCGGCGCATCTCCTCCACCCGCAGCTCGCTCAGCCGCTCCCGGCGCTTCATGTAGACCTCGAACCCCAACAGCGCCACCCCGTCCAGGCGGGACTCCCACTCCAGACACTGGGCCGCCACCTCCGGATCCTGCAGCTCCGGAGCCAACTCCGACCGGATGATGTTCTTCAAAAGAAAGATGAAGGCCAGGGCTTGGGCCGGGGAAGATTCTTGCAGGGCCTTGACACTGATGATCTCATCCAGGCAGGGGGTGATCTCCGACGCGTCCGCGTCCCGCAGCAGGGCCGCATACAACAGTTTGATCCCCCGGGACACCTGGTAGGCGATGGGATTGGCGAAACGATCCTTTTCCGACCGAAAAAACCGCTGCGTCTCCGCCGGATAACAGGAAAACACCACCTCCCGCCACTTGGCGACGATCTCTTCCTGTTTTTCTGCCAAAAGGTCTGCCAGCATCATATTCCACACGGTTTTCAGGACGGTAAACTGAATGTGAATCTTATAACATGACCGTCTTGAGTGTCAAGGAAAAATTCGGGAGAGCCACGGCCGCCATTGGCGATACATCCGCAGCAACCCCCTACCTGGTAGCCCCACCACCCCCGCGACCGACGGCAACCTGTACTCTCTGATCTCTGCCCCCCGCAGTTCCTCCGATCTTCGGCCCCTGTTTATGACCTCAACCAATCCTTGACAAAATTTTGTCTATGTATGAAGATAAGATGCTTCCCATGTGCCAGCGAGGCTCCATGTCGTCCTTCGCCCCCTTACCACACCCCGGCAGGAGTTAACCATGATCGTCCCTAAGGAGAACCCGTCTCGGCCCCCGCATCGCCTCACCGTGCTCCTCGGCCTGCTGGCCTGGGTGTTCGTCCTCCCGGGCTGCATGGCCCTGCAGGTGCGCCAGCCGTTGCCCGAGCACCTGTTGGACCAGGCCCAGGTTGCCGACCTGCCGGGGATCCGGTCTTGGGGCGACGCCTCCAGTGACAGCCTGGAGCAGAGCGCCATCGAGTCCATCGAGCAGGAGTTGGCCGCCAATCACGGCCAGCTCGAGCCCGAAGCCCATTTCCTGGCCCTGTCCGGCGGCGGCGGTGACGGCGCCTTCGGGGCCGGCATCCTGTGCGGCTGGACCGAGGCCGGCACCCGCCCCCGCTTCAAGCTGGTCACCGGCATCAGCACCGGGGCCCTCATCGCCCCCTTTGCCTTCCTGGGGCCGGAGTATGACGCCAAATTGAAACAGGCCTACACCACCATCTCCGACCAGGATGTCTATACCGTCCCCAGCCTCCTGAAGCTCCTGATCAACCTGGGGCGCCTCGAAGCCGTGGGCAGCACCAAGCCCCTGGCCCACCTGCTGGAGCAGCTCATCGATGACGCCATGATCCAGGAGATCGCCGCCGAGCACCTCAAGGGCCGGCGCCTCCTGGTGGGGACCACCCAGCTCGACGCCCAGCGCCAGGTGATCTGGAACCTGGGCGCCCTCGCCGCCAGCCGCCACCCCGACGCCCCTAAATTATTCCGGGAGGTGCTCCGGGCCTCGGCCTCCATCCCGGTGGCCTTCACTCCGGTCTACCTCAAGGTGCAGGCCGGCGGCCGGGAATACGACGAGATGCACGTGGACGGCGGCGTCCGGGCCGAGGTGATGCTGTATGAGACCGCCCTCAATCTCTTTACGACCAGGAAAAAGATAATGCGTCTGGCGAAGCTCCCCGACCGCCCCCGTAAGATTTATATCATCCGCAATGCCCAGGTGGCCCCCGAATACAAAAGCATCAAACCCCATATCGCCGACATCGGCACCCGGGCCATCACCAGCCTGACCAAATACCAGGGCGTCGGCGATCTCTACCGCATCTACGTCCTGGCCCAGCGGGACGGCATCGACTACAACCTGGCCTACATCCCGGTGGATTTCCACCCCCAACGGGCCTCGGAGTTCGACACCAAATACATGAACGAGGAATTTGCGCTGGCCTACAACCTGGCCCGGGCCGGCTATAACTGGAGCAAGTACCCCCCGGACTTCGAGCCCGCCCCCGAAACCAAGCAAGCCGTAACACACTGACTATGTTATCTCCTCGTTCCCCGGCTCCGGCTGGGCCACCTTGAACGGGGATCAACCGGCGGGGGCTTTATAAGACGTGACTTCAACCGGAACACAGACAGGAAGCCACCGGGAATTAAGCGGCGTGTAACTGAAAGGCTAGTGGGAACTAAGCGGAAATAAGGCGGGAAAATAATACATTATGCTGTATATTAAATGAGTTACGAATATTCCCTGTCTCCCCCTGGCCCCTGACCGCTTCTCCCCTCCCCCGGCTCACCCCGCCAGCCGCAGCCAGCAGGTCACCCGGGTGCCCCGGCGCCTCTCGCTCTCGATGGTGATCTTGCCCCCGTGGGCTTCCATGATCTTCTGGGAAATGGCCAGGCCGAGCCCGCTGCCCTTGGGTTTGGTGGTAAAGAAGGGGAGAAAGATCTTCTGCAGCATCTCCGGCGGGATCCCCTCGCCGGTATCGGATATCTCCACGAACACCCGATTCTGCCGGCGGCCGCTGGCAATCGTCACGGTCCCTCCGCCCTCCATCGCCTCCAGGCCGTTCTTGGCCAGGTTCACCAGCACCAGTTGCAGGAGCCCAGGGTCAAACGGCACCGCCGGCAGCTCGGGATCCAACGCCATAACCAACGTGACGCCTTTTTCCTCCATGACCGGCTCCAGCCGGTGGCAAACGTCCTGGATGAGGCCGTTGAGATCGCCCTGGGTCAAATGGGGTTCGGAGAACTTGGCGTAGCTGCCCACCTCCCCCAGGAAATCTTCCAGCCGCCGGATTTCCTCCACGATAATCTGCAGTTTTTCCTTGTTCTTGTCGGGATCGCCGGAAATATCCTTCAACACCTGCCGGGCAAAACCGCCAATGACCATCAGGGGATTTTTGATTTCATGGCTGATATGGGCCGCCATCCGGCCCAAGGCGGACAGGCGCTCGTGCTGCAGCAATTCCTCCTCCATCCGCTTCCGTTCCCGCAGATCGCGGAAATGACCCACCACCCCGACCTCACGTCCCGCCTCGCAAAGAAACCGGGCCGACAGCCAGATGGGGATCAGGGTGCCGTCCTTGTGCCGGACCACCGTCTCATAGTTTTCGATAATTCCCTCTCCGCCGTATGCCGGGGTGCAGATCGTGCGTTTGATTTCCTGGGCCAGCCCGGGCGGATAAATATCCCTGACGTTAATTTTGCCGATAACTTCCTCCGGCTCATATCCCAGCATCTTCGCCGCGGTCTGGTTGCAGGAAATGATATTCCCGGTTCCATCGTTGGCCATGATGCCGTCCATACAGGTTTGGATCAATTGCCGACGGAACAATTCCTCCGCTTGCTTGAGGGCCTCAAACCCGGAACCGATCTTGGCCATGCCGATAACCAGCAGGAGCGAAATAACCAGGGCCACGAATTCCGCCTCGAACTCCAAATGCGTGGGAGCCTCTCCCCACATCGCTTCATACAGCGATAAGCCTCGCCGCAGGGCCATCAGGCAGATGGCCGTCGCAATCAGCACCCAGGCGGGCCTTCTTTGCGTGACCCGAATCAGCCGCAAGGCCAGCAGCGCCGCCGCAAATTGCAGCACGATCGAGATGCTGAGCATTACGTGAATATACATACGTCTGCCCTTCGGGTTTTACCCGTCACGTTTCTTCTCCCTACCCTCATATGGTTTGGATTAAATATAAGTATTGCCACCGCCGAAACAAGAACTTCATCTGAACGGGGCAATCTCCCGGCTCGGAACCCCGTGGCCCCCATCCTGGCCTCCGGTGCATCGGAGACGGGTAGGTCGTCGGCGGCAGGGCATCATGGCGCAGAGGGAAAACGACTTTAACTCCCATTGCCCTTTGCCTCCCCTTTCCCTTGCGGGTGAGGGTGCAACCTCGATCCGGCTCACGCTTTCAGCCATAATGGGGCCCCTTCCACATGACCTATTCAGGCTGACTCGAATGGCTGCGCAGGAACATTGAGGGGGTGGGGGGGGGAGAGGCTCGGAGGATTAGGGCTCCCCAGGCGGCCCGGCCGGCGGTCCGTCGTCGGGGGACGGAGGCGGCCCGGACCCCGCCGGGCGCCGCCTACATTTCCGCAGGCGGTCAAAAATCTGCGGATACTCGAATAGGTAAGCGTTGAGCAGAAAGATCAGGGTCAGCAGGATGAGCCAGCCCAGGCTCTCGGCGTCCAGGGCCCGCAGAAAGAGTTTGGCGGCCAGAAAGGCCAGCAATAATCGCAGGAAAAACCCGAAGCAAACATTCATGGCCTGCCCCGTCACATCCAGGCCGCGTCGCGGCCCGATGGCGCCGGAGGAAAATGGGGCGGGCCGCCGGCCCCGCCCCGGAGACCTGCGGCCCGCTCATCGCGCCTAGGTCTTAGGCGGTCAGGGGGTTGACCAGGGTCACCGGCACGGTAGCCGCCTTGACCACCTTGAGGGCCACGCTGCCAAAGGCCGGGTCCTTGCGATCCACATCTTCGGCGCCCTTCCCGTGGGTGGTCATGACGATCAGGTCGGCCTTCTCGGCCTCAGCCAGCTTCAGGATCTCAGCCGCCGCGTCCCCGGTCACCAGACGAACCGACAGGTTGGGACAGGCCTTCAGGTTTTTATCGCACACCCCTTCCATCTTCTTCTTGGCCTGCTCCAGTTCCCATTCCTGAAAATGCTTCAGATGGGTCTCGCCCGGAAACCCGTAGGCCATATCGTGGGCCAGCAGATCCGTCCCCACGTACACCATGATCACCCGCGCCTGATATTTATTGGCCAGGGACAGCACGTGCGGGGCGGCCTTGAGGGAATTCTTCGATAAATCGGTGGGCCACAGAATGGTGTGGACGTCCATCGACACACCTCCTTCTTAGATCTCGCCGCGGAACTCGGCGCCAAACGAATTTTTCCCCAAAAAATACCACATTCACCCGCTTATGGAAATCTTTTTGTGCATCCGGCACCCCTCACTGCACCAGTTCTGAACCAAAGTTCAGTCATGGCATATCGGGGGGCATTGCCCGCCTCCAGGTGAATTTTTGAACAAACCCGGGTCAAAAGACTTGACTTCTGAATTTTTCCACGGTAGCTTTATGAATGATTTTTCCGTACTAATTAAAGGAGGGCCTTTATCTCATGGCATGGAACGTGGATATCGATGTAGACAAGTGCACCGGTGACGAGGAATGCGTCAACGTCTGCCCGTCAGGCGTGTTGGAAATGCAGGACGGAAAGGCAGTCGTGGTTAATATCGACGAATGCCTGGGGTGCGAGTCCTGTGTGGAGGTCTGCCCCTCCGGTGCCATCGAGGTCACCGAAACCTGATTTCTCCCCACTCAGGGCAAACTAAGACGCTGACTCTGTCCTGAGCCAGCGTCTTTTTTTTTGCTCCGTACCTGAATCCAACCTTACGTTAGTTCAATCAAAGTCGGATTCACCCTCACAGGGCATCTGCTGCTTCCGGATCACCAACTCCTCGGGGGTGGCCGGCCTGACTTCCAGGACCTGCACCCAGTAGTGCAAATCCTGGTCCACCAGGGGATGATTCTGGTCCAACACCACCATGTCCTCCCGCACCTCCACGATCCGGTATGGAAAGGCCAGCGGAATGGCCGAATGCGCCACCGTCACCGCGCCGCCGGGGCGCAGGTCCGCCTCCGCCGGAAAACGGCCACGGCTATACTCCTGAACCTGTTTGGGGTTATGCGGACCGAAGGCCTCGGCCGCGGGGACGACGAACTCCTGCTCCTGCCCTTCCCGCAGCCCCAACAGGCGGTTCTCCAACCCCGGCAGCACCTCCCGGTAGCCCACCACAAAGTCCATATAGGCCGGCCCGGCGGCACTCCCCTTGATCACTTCCCCCGAATCCAAATGCATCCGGTAAGCCAGCCGGACGTAACAATCACGGTGAATAATCATCCTTTGCTCCTTACCCGAACCGCCGTTTTTCCCGTTTCCAAATGCCCGGCGATTCGATATCATGTAAAAATATCACTATCTCTCGAGTTGCGCAATCAATCATCACCTTACCCTGTGTAATCGCGGGACCCAGCATGATCCGCAAAGCCCTCATCTCCGACGTCAAGGACATCCGCCGCCTCCTGCGGCTCTACGCCAACCAGGGAATCCTGCTGCTGCGCACCATGGGCGAGCTCTACAGCCACATCCGGGACTATTACGTCTATCAGGAAGCCCCCGGCGGTCCCATCCTGGGAGTGGCGGCCCTGCACGTCTGCTGGGAGGGCCTGGGAGAGGTGCGCTCCGTGGCCGTCTTGGAAGAGTATAAGGGCCAGGGCATCGGCACCCGGCTGGTGGAGGCCTGCCTGTCGGAAGCCGTCACCCTGGGCCTGGAGCGGGTCTTCGTCCTCACCTACCAGACGCAGTTCTTCGGGCGCTTCGGTTTCCAGGTGGTGGACAAGAATGTCCTGCCCCATATCGTCTGGGCCGACTGCGTCAAGTGCCCCAAGTTCCCGGAGTGCGACGAAATCGCCATGGTCCTGGATTTTTACGCCGCCGGCCCCGAGCGCCATTGACAGACCGACCCGGCGCAGTTAAAATGTAAATAAAAACATAAGTTTTTAGCCCATAACGGACCCCGGAGTGTTGGCTCCCGTGACTCCGCACGACAGGGGCCTCCCTTATCGGGTTTTTTTATGACAACTTGGCCTGGACGGCCAAGCCCGGTCTTAAAACTCGTAACTTTTCCAGGAATCCCATGCTTAAATATATCGCCCATAAAATCTTCGGCACCAAGAATGAGCGCGAGCTCAAGCGCCTGGCCCCCCTGGTGGACCGGGTCAACGAGGTGGAACCCGGCTTGCGCCGCCTCTCCGACGCCGCCCTCCAGGCCAAGACCCCGGAATTCAGAGCCCGCCTCGACCAGGGCGAGCCCCTGGACGACCTCCTGCCCGAGGCCTTTGCCGTGGCCCGGGAGGCCTCGGTCCGGGTCCTGGGACTCCGGCCCTTCGACGTCCAACTCATCGGCGGCATGGTCCTCCATGAAGGCAAGATCGCCGAAATGAAGACCGGCGAAGGCAAGACCCTGGTGGCGGTTCTCCCCGTCTATCTCAACGCCCTCCCCGGCGACGGCGTCCACGTGGTCACCGTCAACGACTACCTGGCCCGCCGGGACTCCGAATGGATGGGCGGCATCTACCGCTTCCTGGGTCTGAAGGTGGGCGTCATCCTCCACGGCCTCACCGACGAGGAGCGCCGCCTGGCCTACGGCGCCGACGTCACCTACGGCACCAACAATGAATTCGGGTTCGACTACCTGCGGGACAACATGAAGTTCTCCCTGGACGACTATGTCCAGCGCGGCTTCAACTACGCCATCGTGGACGAAGTGGACTCCATCCTCATCGACGAGGCCCGCACCCCCCTCATCATCAGCGGCCCCGCCGAGGAATCCACCCAGCTCTACCACCACCTCAACCGGGTCGTGCCCCAGCTCCGGCGCGAGCAGGACTACACCGTCGACGAAAAGGCCCGGGCCGTGGTCATGACCGAAGACGGCGTGGCCCGGGCCGAAAAGATCATCGGGGTGGACAACCTCTACGACCCCCGCCAGATCGAGATCCTGCACCACCTGCAGCAGGGCCTCAAGGCCCATGCCCTCTTCAAGCGGGACGTGGACTACATCGTCAAGGACGGCCAGGTCATCATCGTGGACGAATTCACCGGCCGCCTGATGCCCGGCCGGCGCTACTCCGACGGCCTCCACCAGGCCCTGGAGGCCAAGGAGGGGGTCAAGATCGAAAACGAAAACCAGACCCTGGCCTCGGTCACCTTCCAGAATTACTTCCGCATGTACGCCAAACTGGCGGGCATGACCGGCACCGCCGACACCGAGGCCGAGGAGTTCAAGAAGATCTACAACCTGGACGTCATGGTCATCCCCACCCACCGCAAGATGATCCGGGAAGACAACCCCGACGTCATCTATAAAACCGAGGAGGAGAAATTCGCCGCGGTCCTGGAGGAGATCAAGGACTGCCACCAGCGGGGCCAGCCGGTCCTGGTGGGCACCACCTCCATCGAAAAATCCGAGCGCCTCAGCCACCTCCTCAAACGGGAGGGCATCGGCCACGAGGTCCTCAATGCCAAGCACCACGAGAAAGAGGCCCAGATCGTGGCCCAGGCCGGGCAACGGGGGCATGTCACCATCGCCACCAACATGGCCGGCCGGGGCACCGACATCGTCCTGGGCGACGGCGTGGTGGGCACCGGCGGCCTCCACATCCTGGGCACCGAACGCCACGAGTCCCGGCGCATCGACAACCAGCTCCGGGGCCGCTCCGGCCGCCAGGGCGACCCCGGCTCCTCCCGCTTCTTCCTCTCCCTGGAGGACGACCTGCTGCGCATCTTCGGCTCCGAGCGCATCAAGGGCCTCATGGCCCGCCTGGGGATGCAGGACGGCGAACCCATCGAGCACCGCATGGTCTCCAACGCCATCGAGCGGGCCCAGAAGCGGGTGGAGGGCCACAACTTCGATATCCGCAAGCACCTGCTGGAATACGACAACGTCATGAACAAGCAGCGGGAGGCCATCTACGGCCAGCGCCGGGAGATCCTCGGCGGCGAGGACCTGGAGGAGGATGTCTCCGAGATGGCCGCCGAGCTGGTGGAGGAACTGCTGGCCGAGCATACCGACGACAAGCAGCTCCCCGAGGACTGGGACCTGGAGGGGCTCAAGGACGGCTTCCTGCGTCAGTTCGGGGTGCGCCTGCAGGTGAACGGCAATCTGGAGGACCTGAATCAAACCGACCTCCGGGAGGGCCTCCTGGAGGAGGTCAAGGCCGCCTTCGAGGCCAAGAGGGAGGAGATCGGGGCCGACATCTTCCCCGGCCTCCTGCAGATGGTCATGCTCCAGTTGGTGGACAGCCACTGGAAGGACCACCTGCTGGCCATGGACCACCTCCGGGACGGCATCGGCCTGCGCGGCTACGCCCAGCAGGACCCCCTGCGGGCCTACCAGAAGGAAGGCTTCGAGATGTTCATGGAGATGGTCCACCGCATCCAGGTGGAGACGGTGCGCACCCTCTTCCACCTGCGCCTGCGCCAGCCCCAGGACTTCGCCGCCGAGGAACGGGAGCGGGAGCGCCGGGCCGCCCTGTCCTACAGCCACGGCGGCGACGGCGAACGCCGCCCGGTCCAGAAGGAAGGCAAGAAAATCGGCCGCAACGCCCCCTGCCCCTGCGGCTCCGGCAAAAAATACAAGAAGTGCTGCGGGGCCTAAGCAGATCCCGGGAATTCCGTTCCCACCATTAGCGGCCCCTCTCTCGGGAGATGATAGCGGTGAGGCAGTTTTATAGCAGTTCTCGAAAGTTTTTCCATGGTAGGGGTCGGGTTTCCCGACCCTCATCAGTGTTGCTGCGAAATTATTTTCAAGACTGAGGATAAAATAGTCTGGACTCCTGTTGCCACCTTAACCGAACTTTCATGATCTGCCCACGCCTCCAGGCCATGAGAATCAGTGTACGGGTGCAACGCGCCCGGTTCTTTAAGCTGACAGCTGATAGCCGATAGCTAATCGCTATTAGCCCTATTTCCAGGAAAGAGATCACCATATGCCTGCCCACGACCCGAAGCTTGACCCCACCCCCTCCCCCCTCCTCGTCCCCGGCTTCCGGTTCGCCGCCGGCATGGCCGGCATCAAAACGGCTGGTCGCCTCGACGTCGCCCTCATCGTCGCCGATGCCCCCGCGGCCGCGGCCGGGGTCTTCACCAAAAACCGGGTCAAGGCCGCCCCGGTGCTCATCTCCCAGCGGCGGCTGCGCGCCGGCAAGGCCCAGGCCGTCATCATCAACAGCGGCAACGCCAACGCCTGCTCCGGCGAGGCCGGGATGGCCGCGGCCCGGGCCACCACCAAGGCCGTGGCCAAGCACCTGGGCTGCCCCGAATCCCTGGTCCTCCCCGCCTCCACTGGCGTCATCGGCCAGGTCCTGCCGGCCGACAAAATCGCCGCCCGGGTGCCGGACCTGACTGCCGACCTGTCCCCCGAGGGCCTGCCCGACGTGGCCCGGGCCATCATGACCACCGACACCTTCCCCAAGACGGCCCTGGTCCGGGGTGAGATCGGCGGCGCCCCCGTGACCCTGGCCGGCATCGCCAAGGGGGCCGGCATGATCCACCCCGACATGGCCACCTTACTGGCCTTCATCTGCACCGACGCCGCGGTGAGCCCCTGGGTCCTCAAGGAAGCCCTCCTGCAGGGCCTGCCCCACAGCTTCAATCGCATCAGTGTCGACGGCGACACCAGCACCAACGACACCCTGCTGGTCCTGGCCAGCGGCGCGGCGGGGAATCCCTTCCTCAACCACCCGGCCCAGGCCGAGGCCGAGGCCTTTACCCATCTCCTGACCCGGGTCATGGCCCAACTGGCCGACCAGGTGGTGGCCGACGGCGAAGGGGCGCGGCACGTCTACAAGGTCGTCGTCCAGGGGGCCGCCTCCGCCGCCGATGCCCTCAAAGCGGCCCGCACCGTGGCCCTCTCCCCCCTGGTCAAGACCGCCGTCACCGGCAACGACGCCAACTGGGGCCGCATCATGGCCGCCCTGGGCCGCTCCGGCGCCCGCCTCGACCCCGCCCGGGTGGATATCTTCTTCGGCCCCCATCAGGTGGTGAACCACGGCCTGGGGGTGGGTCCGGAGGCCGAAGCCGCCGCCCGGGGGCTCATGCAGGCCGGCCCCTTCGAACTCCTCATTAACCTGAACCTGGGCGAAGACCAGGATTACTGCCTGACCTGCGACCTCACCGCAGACTACGTCAAGATCAACGCCGACTACCGCACCTAAGCCGACTCCGGGGAGGCGCGTATGGCCGGAGAAACCGCCCCCGCCTCCACCCCCCTCGCCTTTCCTGGGTTAGCCTGAACCTCCGGGAAGATATCGCCGCCCCCGGCTGCCGCTAATCCACCGCCTTCGGTTTCAATCCCACCCCCCCAAGTTGAAATCTTCCTGACCTCCCACTCTTATTTAACCGCATCGGCGTGAATTTCCCTCATCCCCGAACCCTGAAAACTGATCTCACAAAAACCCGGGTTCTGTTCTTCCAGCTAATAGCTGATAGCTAATAGCTAATAGCTATTTCCCGATTTTACTTATTGAACAGAAACATCCGCATGCGGATGTTGATGAGGAGACCCAAACCGATGCAGGTGGAAATCAGGGAGGAGCCGCCGTAGCTGAACAGCGGCAGGGGGATGCCCACCACCGGCAGCATCCCGGTGACCATGGAGATGTTGATGAAGATCTGCCAGAAGATCATGGCGGTGACGCCCATCGCCAGGAGGTTGCCAAAGCGCTCCCTGCCGTTGCGGGCAATCTGCACCCCCCGGAAAATGATGGCGGCATAGAGCAGGATAACGACGAAACAACTGATGAAGCCCCACTCCTCGGCAAAGACGGAGAAGGCAAAGTCGGTGTGTTGTTCCGGCAGGAACCCCAACTGACTCTGAACCCCCAGGAGAAACCCCTTGCCCCAGATCAGGCCCGAACCCACCGCGATCTTGGACTGGATGATGTGGTAGCCCGCCCCCAGGGGGTCTTGCTCCGGGTTGAGGAAGGTGAGCAGGCGCTGCTTCTGGTAGTCTTTGAGGAAATGCCACAGCACCGGCGAGGCCACCACCAGGCTGAGGCCCAGGATGAGGAGGACGTGCCAGCGCACCCGCATGAACAGAATCATGGAGCCCGCCACCACCGCCACCAACAGGGCGCTCCCCAGGTCGGGCTGTTTGACGATCAGGGCAAAGGGGATGGCCAGAAGCAGGAAGGGAATGACCAGCTCCGTCCACCCCAGGGGTTTCGAAGAGTCGCGTTGATAGAAGTGCCGGGCCAGGGCCAGGATGATGGCCACCTTCATCAGTTCGGAGGGCTGGATGGTCAAAGGACCCAGGACCAACCAGCGTTTGGAGCCCGACACCACCTTGCCGGCCACCATCACCGCCAGCAGCAGGATCACGGTCAGGATGTAGCAGGGGTAGGCCAACTTTTCCAGGTTGCGGTAGTCGAAGGTCAGGGTGAGGAGCATGATCCCCAAACCGATGCCCAGCCAATACACCTGTTTGAGATACAGGGGGGTGCCCTTGCCCGAATCGAGGTTGAGCCCGGCGCTGTAGAGGTTGACGATGCCCAGGGACACCACCACCAGGATCAGGATCAAGAGGTGTTTGTCGAAGTTTTTCAGCAGACGGCGGTCAAACAGCATATCTCAGGTTTCCACCCGGTGACGCACCGCCTCTTTGATGGTCTGTTGGTCGCTGTATTTCAGGTCGCCGCCCATGGGGATGCCGTAGGCGATGCGGGACACCCGCACTTCCCGCTGCCGCAGCAGGCCGGTCAGGTAGGCCGTGGTGGCTTCGCCCTCCAAGGTGGGATTGAGGGCCAGGATCACCTCGCCGATGGTCTCGGGCGCCAGGCGATCCAGGAGGGGGGTAATGTGCAGATCGTCGGGGCCAACGCCCTCCAGGGGTGAAATCAACCCCCCCAGGACATGATAGACTCCTCCAAAGGCCCCGGTCTTCTCCAGGGCCAGGAGGTCCCCGGGGTCGGCCACGACGCACAACTGGCCCGTATGACGGTCGATGTTGGCGCAGATGGGGCAGAATTCCTGGTCGGCAAAGGCAAAACACCGGGAGCACAGCCGCATCTTTGCCTTCAGCTCGCCCAGGGCCTCGGCCAGGTCATTGACTTCGGCCGCCGGGGTCCGCAACAGGTGCAGGGCCAGCCGGGTGGCGGTCTTTTCTCCGATGCCCGGCCAGCGGGACAGCCCTCGGATGACCTTTTGCAGGGGAGCCGGGTAGATTCCTGTGGCCATGAGCCGCCGCTCTTACATCAGGCCCGGAATTTTAAAGCCCCCGGTGAGCTTGGCCATCTCCTCGCTCACCATCTCCCGGGACCGGTTCAGGGCCTCATTCACTGCCGCCAGTACCAGATCCTGGAGCATCTCCACGTCCTCCGGGGTGACCACCTCGGGGTCGATGCGGATGGAGGCGATCTCCTGACGGCCGTTGGCCACCACCTCCACCATGCCGCCCCCCACGGTCGCGGTCACGGTGCGGTTGCCCAATTCCTCCTGCATCTCCAACATCTTGCTCTGCAGCTTCTGGGCCTGTTTCATCATGTTGCCCAAATTTTTCACGTGTCGTCCTCCTTCTGCACCACCGGAGTCATGGTATCCGGGAGCCACTGGCCGCCGAAGATTTCCAGGGCCTGTTGGGTAATATCCGCCGGAGCAGCCCCCCTCGCCGCGGCTCGCCTCCCGCGGCCGGTGTCGGCCTGGGGTTTTTCAAACACCACTTCCAGCTCGGAGCCGAAAAATTCCCGGGCCAGCTCCCGGATCTGCTGGCGGTGGCGCTCCTGCACCATCTTCCAGGATTGACCGGGATCGACGATGAGGCGATGGTCCTCCTGGCGCAGCACCCGGCTGTAGTGCAGTTTGCCATACAACGGCCCGTTCCCTTGCACCTTGAGATGTTCCAGGAAGGCCTGCCAGCGGCTCTGGAGATCGGCCCCGGGGCCCGGGTCGGTGACCTGGGGGGACGCTTCCGCCTCGGGGGGGGATGGCGGGGCCGTCACACCTTTATCCGGCCTCGGCTCCTGGGTCATCGGGGCCGGAGACGCCGGCTCCGGCCGGGGTGCCGCCCCCCCCGGGGCCAAGGCCATCCGGCTCTCCAGCGCCGTCAGGCGCTCCAGCCAGTCCTCCAGCTCGATGAGGGGCTCCACCGCCACCAGGCGCAGCAGGAGCAGCTCCAGGGTCAGCCGGGGGAGCGCCGACCGCCGCAATTCCTCATCCCCCTTGAGGAGCAGGGTCAGCAGATTATACAGGTGCGCCGCCGGCGCCTCGGCCGCCAGGGCCGCCAGTTGGTTCCATTCCTGATCGGCGATCTCCGCCAGTCCCCGCGCCCCCTCGCCGAACGAACTCAGGAGCAGGTGGCGGCAGATAAACAACAGGTCGTGGTAAAACCGCTTCAGGTCCAACCCCAGGCCGTTGAGTTCATCCACCACCTGCAGCAGGCCGGGTCCGTCCCGGTGGATGATCCCCTCCACGGCCCGGAGGAGCAGGGCCCGATCGGTCACCCCCAAAATCTTGGCCATCTCGGCCCCGGAGAGCTGCGTGCCGCCGAAGGTCACCACCTGATCCAGCAGCCCCAGGGCGTCCCGCAGCCCCCCCTCCGCCTCCCGGGCGATGAGTTCCAGGCCCTCGGCGGCGAGCTGCCACCCCTGCTCCGTCGCCATCTTTTCCAGGTAGGCCCGGATGGTGGTGGTGGGCAGACGCTTGAAGTCATAGCGCTGGCAGCGGGACAGAATGGTCACCGGCACCTTGTGGGGCTCGGTGGTGGCCATGACAAAAACGGCGTGCACCGGGGGCTCTTCCAGGGTCTTGAGGAGGGCGTTGAAGGCCTCCTTGGTGAGCATGTGCACTTCGTCGATGATATAGACCTTGTAGCGCCCCTGGGCCGGCAGATACTTGATGTTCTCCCGCAGTTCCCGGACTTCGTCGATGCCCCGGTTGGAGGCCCCGTCGATTTCCAGGACGTCCAGGCTGTGCCCCTGGGTGATCTCTTGGCAGCTCTGGCAGGCGTTGCACGGCGACGGGGTGGGACCGGCGCTGCAGTTCAGGGCCTTGGCCAGAATCCGGGCCACCGACGTCTTGCCCACCCCCCGGGGGCCGGAAAAGAGAAAGGCATGGGCTACCCGGCCCTGCTCAATGGCATTTTTCAGGGTGCGGGTGACATGCTCCTGACCGATGACCTCATCAAAGGTCTGGGGCCGAAGCTTGCGGGCCAGGACAACGTAGGACATGGCGAGTGGTGGTTTTCGGCGATCAGCCGCTTAGGTTTGTGATTCCGGGAAGGTGTTCACCGGGCCGCGGGGTTGTTCTCCCACAATCCGAAGCCGTTGTTTTCCGTATCCAGACAGACCGCAAAGTACCCAAAGGCGGGGACGGCCGTTTTGGGAAAGACGACCTGCCCGCCCAGATCAACCACCTTGACCAGATATTCGTCCAGGGACGGAACATCGATGTACACCGTTATCCGCTGGTCCGGGTGCTGCCTCTGCATCATGCCGCCCTCGACCCCGTCTCTCCCCTCTGCCGTGGTCGTGGTGATCATCCAGTAATCCGGGGCTGCGTCGCCGGCATACTTTTCAATCCTCCATCCAAACAGCTCCCGGTAAAAGGTCTGGGCGCGTCCGCTATCATCCGCGGGAATCTCAAAATGGACCACGGTGGGCATGAGCACCCTCCTTGGACTGGGATGAAACAGGGCGTTTGGACTGGGAGCGCCGTCAGAAACCGTCTCCCCGCGACCGCCCCGGGGCTTCAGTGCGGGCAGCCCCACAAGGCGACTTCATGGAGCACCTCGGCCGCCAGCCAGGGCGCCTGCCGTTCCAAGTCTGCCTGCCGTCTGTGCAGGTATCTTACCCGGGCCTGCTGGACCTCGTTGTCCGGCTCTTGCTCAAGTTCGGTCTGGGCCTGGCGCCGGCGCTGCCGGACGTCCAGATAGTCCTGCTCCAGTTCCTCGGCGCGGCGCCGAAAGGTCCGGTAATCATCCGGGATCTCATCAAAAAACCAATGCAGCGACATGCGCCGCCTCCCCTCTCACCCCAGGTCCCGGTTTCCCCTCCCGTCACCGAAAAAAAATGGCGGAGAGAGAGGGATTCGAACCCTCGGTACACCTTTTGGGCGTACACGCGATTTCCAGTCGCGCCCCTTCAGCCGCTCGGGCATCTCTCCGCATGCAAAGCACTTGTCAGGAGTCAATGGTCAGATTTCGGATGCCGTCAGCCTTTCCAAGTAAGAGCCCCGTGCCACTATCACAACGCTTTCCGGCCACGGGCTGTTGACCACTGGCCTTGGTATTTCTGGCGGAGGGGGTGGGATTCGAACCCACGTGGGAGTGTTGAGCCCCCAAGTCGATTTCGAGTCGACCCCGTTACGGCCACTTCGGTACCCCTCCGGAATCTCGACGACGTTCAGGGCGCCGGCGCGGCACTACCCCCCTCCCCCCGCCGGGCCCGGAAAAATTCCTGCATGAGGGCGCGGCAGGCCTCGGCCTGGATCCCCCCGGTGACCTCCATCCGGTGGTTCAGGCGCTGATCCCCCGGGATGTCGTAGAGCGATTCCACCGCCCCCGCCTTGGGGTCGGCGGCGCCATAGACCAGGCGCCCCACCCGGGCCTGAAGCAGCGCTCCCACGCACATCAGGCAAGGTTCAATGGTAACATAAACGGTGCAGCCGGGCAATCGGTAATTTCCGGCCCCCTGAGCCGCCTGGCGCAGGGCCACAATCTCGGCGTGGGCCGTGGGGTCACTGGCGCCGATGGGCCGGTTGAACCCCCGGCCCCACACCGTGCCGTCCGGGCCCACCACCACCGCCCCCACCGGCACTTCCCCCTGCTCCCGGGCCCGGCGCGCCTCCGTCAGGGCCAGTTCCATGCCTTCGGTGTCGGTAACGGCTAGTCTCCCTCCAGCCGGGAGCCGGTCTCCAGCCGGGAGCCGGCCTCCAGCCAGGCGCCGGCCTCCGCGGCATAGCCCTGCAACAGGGTCAAAGCCCGGTCTTCCTGCGCCAGGATTTCCTCATACCGCCGGACCCGCCCCGGGTTGCTCTCCCCCGCGGTGGCCGCCGCCATGGCCTGGCGCTGGCCCCGGTGCTGCTGGGTGAGCAGTCGGCAACGCAGAATCAATAACTGGCTCACCAGCCGGGCTGCCGGAGCATAATTATGGCTGAGTTTAAGGTAGCGGAGCGCGGCGGTAAAATCGTCCTCCTCCAGGGCCGCCAGGGCCTGGGAGGAGTAGTAGGTGTCGGGCAGCCAGCCGGTGTCCTCCAACGGGGCGGCCAACAGGCGGCGCCCCAGCCGGAAGAGCAGGTTGAGCCCGATGGGCATTCCCGGACCCTAGGCCTTTTGGGCCGAGATGCCGGCCTCCACCAGGTTCAGAATGGTCTGGCGCAGCTCCGGCAGGTCCATGGTCAGTTCGTCCAGACGCTGGGCCACCTTGCGGTAGTCGTCGGTCTCCGACACCTGGGCCCGCTGCACGGTGTCCCGGATGGCCTGGTAGACCCGCCGGTCCAGGCGGAACATGCCCACCCCGGCCCCGATGAGTTCCAACAGACCGGTGGTTATGTGGTGGCCGGTGATTTCGGTAAGGGCCAGTTCGGCCAGCAGCCCGGCCAATCCGCCGGCCAGGCCGCCCTTGAGAGATACTGCGGGGGAAGCCATCATCGCCTCCAATGATCTTTCGTTCTAATTACAGGATGTTATTGCAGCTGGGACGGCGGCTCCACGCGGATCTGGGACAGGCTGTCCACCAGTTTCTCCGTCTCCATGAGCATCCGGGAAATGTGTCGGTCCTTCTCCTTTAAGCGGCGCTGCAAGTGGTGCAGATCGTCACGCAACCGGCGGATTTCCGAATTTTTAAACAGACCCCTGAACTTCACCGCCACCAGGGTCAGGCCCGTCCCCAGGACCATCCCGGTCCCCAGACCCAGGAGAAAATCGACACCGTTGATCACCATGTGGGTTCCTCTGCGGTAGGCGTTCAGTCTTCACCCGTCGGCTTGCCCCAGATTTTCGGTTTCTGCCCTAGCGGTAACCGATGCCAAGCCATTCCACCCGGTCTGCCTTTAGGATTTTTTCATCAAGCTGACCGCTGAACGCATATTCTTTCCATATCAGGGTATCAACCGGCCGCGGGTTTGTCAACGCACCAGGTATGTCGTGGGGCATCCCCGCTGCCGGGGTGCCTCGGGCCTCCCGCCTCGCCGCCGGCCTCAGCCCCGCTTTTCACCCCGGCCCAGCCCGGCGCTCAGCGCCGCCACCCGCCCCCGGATCTCCGGCCAGTCCAGGGTCGTGAACCGCCTCTGCCGCACCCGCCAGGCGCCCCGCACCATGACGTGGCGCACGTCCGCGGCCCGGGCCGCATACACCAGATGGGAAAAAGGATCGTACATCGGCGTCAGGTGGGGCCGGTCCAGGTCCACCACGATGAGGTCGGCCTGCTTGCCGGGGCTGAGGGTGCCCGTAATGCCGTCCAGACCCAACCCCCGGGCCCCCTCCCGGGTGGCCAGGGCCACCACCTGCCGGGCCGGGAGCACCGTGGGGTCGCCCGTCGTGACCTTGTGAAGCCGGGCCGCCAGGCTCATCTCCCCGAACAGGTCCAGGTTGTTGTTGGACGCCGCCCCGTCGGTGCCCAACCCCACCGTCACCCCCCGGCGCAGCAGGTCGGGGATGGGGGCCACCCCCGAAGCCAGCTTCAGATTGCTCTCCGGGCAGTGGGACACCTTCACCCCCCGCGCCGCCAGCCGGTCCTGGTCCGCCTCGCTGACCCAGACGCAGTGGGCCGCCACCGTGGCCCCGTCCAGAATCCCCAGGGAGTCCAGGTAGGCCACGGGGCTCAAGCCGGTCTCGCCGCGGATCTGTTCCGCCTCCCCCCGGGTTTCGGCCAGGTGGATGAAAAACGGCAGCCCCCGGCTCCGGGTCAGCTCCTTGGCGGCCTGCAGAGTGGCCGGGCCGCAGGTGTAGGGGGCGTGGCAGAACAAGGTGGAGGTGATCCCCGCCTCCGGCCGCGCCGCTCCCGCCTCCATGAATTCCCGGGCGGCCTTGATATTATCCTTGGGGTCCGGCACCCCTGGGGCGGGAAAGTCCACGATGCCCTGGGCCACCACCGCCCGCATCCCGGCCGCGGCCCAGGCCCGCCGGGCCGCCCCGGCGTAGAAGTAGCCGTCCGCCACCGTGGTGATCCCCCCCGCCAGCATCTCCGCCGCGGCCAAGAGCGTCCCCCAGTAGACCGTCTCGTCAGTGAGCCACGCCGCCTCCGCCGGGAAGATATGCTGCTGCAGCCAGTCATTCAGGGGCAGATCGTCGGCCAGCCCCCGGAACAGCACCATGGCCCCGTGGACGTGGGTGTTGACCAGCCCCGGCATGACGATGCCCCCCTGGGCGTCCAGACACTCCCGGGCTGCGGGAAGAGGCTCATCCTCCTCCAGCCGCCCCACCGCCGCGATCCGCTCCCCGGCCACCGCCACGTAGCCGCCCCTCAGCGGCTCGGCCCCCGGCTCCAGGGTCAGCACCAGGCCATTATGAATCAGGAGATCAAACCTCATAATCTGCTTACCTAGAGGAATTCAAAATGACCATTGCACCGTCTGGGCCACTGAGATAGTATTATAGATATTATTCATCGTTACAGGCCTCATAAAAAGCCTAGAGAGGATTCCCATGGAAAACGTGCATACTTTTGCAGACATCCTGGAGGCCGCTGATAATCTCTCCATAGCAGAAAAAGAAGAGCTCATCGCGGTACTGCAACGCCGTTTGATTGAGCAACGCCGGCTCGAGATCGCCGCCGAAATCAAGGCCGCCCGCCGGGAATTTCAATCCGGGAAGTGTCAACCCGCCACTGTTGAAGAGATTATGCAGGAAATCCTCTCGTGACGCGAGTGCTTTTACGTACCTCAAAGTTCGTCCGGGCCGCGCAAGCGTACATTCGAAAACAACCTTCAACAGCCACAACTATCCAAGAAACTTTAAAACTACTTTCGGAAAACCCGTTTCACCCCCAACTCCGCACTCATAAGCTAAAAGGCCGGCTGGCTAACTCCTGGGCGTGCAGCGCCGGTTATGACCTACGAATTATATTTGATTTTGTCCCCTACGAAGATTCCGAAGCCATTCTCCTTCTCACCATTGGCACCCATGATGAAGTCTACTGATACATGGTGAGATCTTAGATGAATGCCACAGATTTTGCCGCTTGGTTGGGAGCTCTTACCGGATCGTTAGCCTTACTTTGGGATATTTTTAAATGGTTAAACTCTGGCCCCCAATTAACAGTTTCTGCAAGCGCAGGTATGAAAATTTTCGGCAACTTTGTTCCTGAAATTTTAAGGGGGAAAAAATTTATTGTAGTCTCTGTAAATAATATTGGAAGTAATAAAACCACAATTACCCATCTATTAGGCGAATATTATTCTATTTTGTTCAATAAATTAATAATAAAACCCATTTCAGTATTTATTGTTGTTGATCCCGCTATATCAAGAATTCCTCATGTGTTAGAACCTGGCGAACAATGGCAAGGATTAATTGAACAGAATGAAAATGTGGAAAATATGATTCGAACTGGTTATTTTTATTGTGGTATTCATTACTTATTTTCAAGAAAACCGGCATTGAAAAGAATAGTAAAGCAAAACATTATTGAGACTCAACCAGAGGCCCCCCATGCCTGAAACCGCCCGGGAGGTCATGGCCACCCGCTTCTACACCGTCACCCCCGACGACTCCCTGGCCGAGGCCGTCCGCCGCCTCAAGCAGGCCAGCCAGGAGTTGGGGGAGCGCGTCTTCGGCCTCATGGTCACCGACAACGACGGACGCCTGGTGGGCCTGCTCTCCATGTACGACCTCTTGCTCCTGCTCCGCCCCAAGCACGTCCACATCTTCGGGGAGATGGGCGACCTGGACCTCACCGGCCTCCTGGACACCGCCTGCCGCCGCACCCGGGGCCTCCGGGTGGGGGACGTCATGAGCACCGACCTCATCACCATCACCCCGGAGACCCATATCCTGCTCATCATCGACATCATGCTCAAAAAGCACGTGCGCCGCATCCCGGTCCTGGAGGACGGCCGGCTGGTGGGCATCGTCTACCTCTCCCGGGTCTTTGAACACCTGCAGGACCGCCTGCTCGCCTGAGCCTGGAGCCACGCCGTGACCGCACCGTCCCAGATCAACGTCCTCACCGGCCTCACCGTGGCCGAGGCCATGCGCCGGCAGGTGGTCAGCCTGCCGCACACCGCCGACCTCTCCCAGGCCATCCGCAGCACCATCAAATTCAAGGTCAATGCCGTGCTGATTACCGGCGAGGCCGGCCAGGCCCTGGGGGTGGTCTCCAAAACCGATCTCATGGGGGCCTACTACGGGGAGCTGCCGCTGGGGATGGAATGCGCCGCCGTCATGGTGGGGCCGCCGTCTTTCTGTGGGCCCCGGGACACCCTGGAGGCCGCCCTGGAGAGCATGCGCAGCCAGCGGATTCACCGCCTCTATGTCCATGGGGAGACCCCCGGGGAGGTGGCCGGGGTGCTGGCCTACCCCGACATCGTGGGATTGCTCTACCGCTTCTGCCACCGCTGCGACAAGAGCCTGGCCGCCGCCCGGCAGCGCAAATTGGGGTTGGAGTGGGCCGATCTGCTTTTGGTCAAGGAAGTCATGACCCCGGAGGTCGTCGGCGTAGGTCAGGATCAATCCCTGGCCGCGGTCATGGAGACCCTGGCCGGCCACCGCCTGGGCGCGGTCCTGATCACCGACGCCGCCGGCCTCCCCGCCGGCGTGGTCTCCAAGACCGACCTGATGCTGGCCTACATCCACGGCCTGTCCCCCCAGGTCCCGGCCCGCCAGATCATGAACGCCCCGCCCCTGGCCGTCTCCCAGGACGACCCCCTCCTGGACGCCCTGCACCTCATGATCCTCTCCGACGTCCACCGCATCTTCGTCTATCGCCAGGACTGGCGGGACATGGCGGGGGTGCTGTCCCTCTCCGACGCCGCCCGCTACCGCTCCGGTTCCTGCCGGGCCTGCCTCTCCAGCCGTATCAAGGTCTAAGAGAACAAGTGGGGGCGCCGCCCCCTCCCCTCCCCTCCTGCGGACCGCCCTCACTCCCCTTTGAACACCGCCTTGCGCCTCTCCAGGAAGGCGGTCTTGCCTTCAATGTAATCCTGGCTGTCCCACACCAACCGGCGCAGGCCCTGAATGCGCTCGAAGGTCTCGGGGCTGATGGGCATGGCGTTCCCCAGGATGCGCAGCTGCTCCTTCATCACCGAGACGCTCAGGGGCGAATTCTCCGTAATCTGGCGGGCCAGTTCATAGGTGACCGACTCCAGCTCCTCCACCGGCACCAGATGGTTGAGGAGGCCCAGTTGCACCGCCCGTTCGGCGCTCACCGGCCGGGCCGTGAAGAACATCTCCTTGATGATGGCCAGCCCGCACATGTTGAGCAGATGCAGGAGGCCCGAGGGGTTGTAGGGAATGCCCAGCTTGGCCGGGGTAATGGCGAAGGTGGTCTGCGGCGTGCCCATCAGGAGGTCGCAGACGAAGGCCAGCTCGCAGGCCCCGCCCCAGACACTCCCCTCCAGCATGGCGATCACCGGGCAGGGGCACTTCTGCACCGCCCGGATGAGCTGTTCCAGGGGGTCGTCGTAGCTCAGGGGATCCCGGCCCGGGCGCTCCAGCTCGCTGATGTCGTGCCCGGCCGACCACACCTTGCAGCCCGGCCCGGCCCGCAGCACGATCACCCGCACCCGCTGGTAGATCAGCTCGTTGAGGCCGTGCATGATCTCCAGAATGAAGTCCCGGGACAGGGCGTTGCGTTTGTCGTAGTTGTTGAAGGTCAGGGTGCCGATGTATCCTTGGACGTCGGTGATCACCAGGGCCATGCCATCGTCCTTTCTGTCCCGGAACGCGGGGCCGGAAACACCGGGGCCGGCAGATCCCGGCCGGCCCCGATATAATGTATGTCGATCGCCTGAACCTCAGGCCGCCTTCTTCAGATTCCCCTGGATGAAGCCGATGATGTCCGTGGTGGTGGCCCCGGGGGTGAAAATCTCGGCGATCCCGGCGCCCTTCAGGGCCGGCACGTCCTCCTCCGGGATGATGCCGCCCCCCAGGACCAGGATGTCGCTGACGCCCTTGTTTTGGAGCAGCTCCATCACCCGGGGGAAGAGGTAGTCGTGCGCCCCGGACAGGCAGCTCATGGCGATGACGTCCACGTCCTCCTGAATGGCCGCGGCCACGATCTGCTCCGGGGTCTGGCGCAGACCGGTGTAAATCACTTCCATGCCGGCGTCCCGCAGCGCCGCGCAGATCACCTTGATGCCCCGATCATGGCCGTCCAGCCCCGGTTTGGTGGCCAGCACGCGTATCTTTCTTTGCGTCATATTGTGCTCCTTCGTTAATCTCTTCAGCCCGATATCTTTTCATGGTGGGCGGGTGCCCACCCTCCGATACTTTTAGCCGTCAGCAATCAGCTGTCAGCTCTCAGCTTGTTTATGAATGTGGCCAGCATCTTCTTGAGCTCCGTCGTCTCCTGATGGAGCCGGGTGTATTCTCCCGGGGGCAGGAACCCAAGATCACGGGCCAGCAGCAGGTAATACTCCAGTTCACTGGCTGAGCCCATGGCAATGTTAAGGAAACGGGCCAATTCGGCCTCGCCCTCACGGCCGCAGCCTTCCGCAATATTGGCCGGAATGGAAGAGCCGGCACGTCGGATTTGGGCTGTCAGACCGTACATCTCCTCTTTCGGAAAACTCTTGGTAGCCTGGTAGATATCCAAGGTCAGGCGGTGGCTTTTTTGCCAAACCAACTGTCTCCGGAAATCTTTCACTCCCACTCCCTGCTAAGGAATGCTGCAGTCAGTTTCTTAGGACTATGACCGAATTTTCTGGCTGATCGCTGACAGCTAATAGCTAACAGCTATCTCTTGCTGACCGCTGACCGCTGAAAGCTAATAGCTAATAGTGCCAGCTATTACACAAACGGCGCCGCCTCATATTCCCCGAACACGCCGCGCAGCGTGTTGCAGATCTCACCCAGGGTGGCCAGGGACTTCACCGCCTCGTAGATGGGCGGCATCAGGTTGGCGCCGCTGCTTGCGGCGTCCTTCACCTTGGCCAGGGCCGCGGCCACGGCCTGGTTGTCCCGGGCCGCCTTGAGTTCGCTCAGGCGGGCCACCTGCTTGTCGCCCACCGTGGGATCGACCTTGAGCAGTTCCGACGGCCGTTCTTCCTTCACCTGGAACTTGTTCAGCCCCACGATGATGCGGTCGTTGGACTCGATCTCCTTCTGATAGCGGTAGGCGCTCTCCTGGATCTCCTTCTGGATGTAGCCCTTCTCGATGGCCGCCACCGGGCCGCCCAGCTTGTCGATGGTGTCGATGTAGGCCTGGGCCCGGGCCTCGATCTCGTCGGTGAGCTTCTCCAGATAGTAGGAGCCGGCCAGCGGGTCCACGGTGTCGGCCACCGCGGTCTCATGGGCGATGATCTGCTGGGTGCGCAGGGCCACCTGCACCGCCTGCTCGCTGGGCAAGGCCAGGGCCTCGTCCATGGAGTTGGTGTGCAAACTCTGGGTGCCGCCCAACACCGCGCTCATGGCCTGGAAGGCCACCCGCACGATGTTGTTCAGGGGCTGCTGCGCCGTTAGGGTGCAGCCCGCGGTCTGGGTATGGAAGCGCAGCATCAACGTCCGGGGGTCCTGGGCCCCGAACCGGGTCTTCATGGTCTTGGCCCACAGCCGCCGGGCGGCCCGGAACTTGGCCACCTCCTCCAGAAAGTCCAGGTGGGAGTTGAAGAAGAAGCTCAGCCGGGGGCCGAACTCGTCCACGCCCAGACCCGCCTTGATGGCCGCCTCCACGTAGGCGAAGCCGTTGGCCAGGGTGAAGGCCACCTCCTGCACCGCGGTGGCTCCGGCCTCCCGGATGTGGTAGCCGCTGATGCTGATGGTGTTCCACTGCGGCACTTCCTTGGTGCAGTACTCGAAGATGTCGGTGATGATCTTCATGGAGGGCCGGGGCGGGAAGATATAGGTGCCCCGGGAGGAATATTCCTTCAGGATGTCGTTCTGGATGGTGCCCCGCAGCTTCTCGAAGCCGATCCCCTGCTTCTCCGCCAGGGCCAGGTACATGGCCATCAGGATGGCCGCCGGGGAGTTGATGGTCATGGAGGTGCTCACCTTGTCCAGGGGGATGCCCTTGAACAGGTTCTCCATGTCCCACAGCGAATCGATGGCCACCCCCACCTTGCCCACTTCGCCCCGGGCCAGATCATGGTCGGAGTCGAAGCCGATCTGGGTGGGGAGATCAAAGGCCACGCTCAACCCCGTCTGCCCCGCCTTCAGCAGGTAATGGTAGCGTTCGTTGGTCTCCTCGGCGGAGCCGAACCCGGCGTATTGCCGCATGGTCCAGAAGCGGCCCCGGTAGGCGGTGGGCTGCACCGCCCGGGTGTAGGGATACTGCCCCGGCAGGCCCAACTGCCCCATATAGTCGAAGCCCTCCAGGTCCAGGGGCGTGTAGGCCCGCTCCACCGGAATGCCCGAGGTGTTCACGAAGGGGCTCTTGCGCTCCGGCATCTTCTGCAGGGTCTTGGCCACCTTCTCCTCGTACTTGACCTTGGCCTCCTTGATGCGTTCCAACTGGTCTTTATCCGACATGTACCATCCTCCCTCTCCATTCGATGAGTGGCGCCCTCATCGTTCATTTACAACCCGTGTCATAACCTGCGGCGGCCGTGACCCTTCCCGGGTATCTACCCACGCAGCCAGGCCCACCCCGCCATTCTCCAGCATATCCTACCTGTCAGCCGCTGAAAATCAGAATTCTCCTGAATCTGCTGTCAAAGATTTTCTTACCCGGGACCCCCGGCCTCTCATTTCCCCCGGTTCCCGAAGGTTTTCCCTTCCTCTGGTTCGGGTCTCACGACCCGCACCGGCAGCGAGCTCAAGGAATTTTCAGGAATTGGTATATATCTAAAGCTTTGTGAAAGAAAAAACAAGAACTTTGGCAAGGATACAGGAGATTTCCCCGCTCTGCGGCCGAGAGGGATTGGAAGAACTTGAGAGATGAAAACGGTAACCGAGGTTTGGCGTGTAGCCCCTTAACAATATTACAAAAACACCTTATACCCCACCCGCAGGGCATTGCCGGGCTGAAAGTCGGGAAACAGCTCCTCAAAGGTGGAGAACGGTTCCCCGCCCCGCCCTTCAGCCTCATCGTCCATCAGCGCCAGCACCGATTCCAGGGCCGCCCGCACCTTTTCCAGACGGGACAAAGGGATTTTAATACAGAGTTCAGCAAACTCTCCGGTAGTCTGCACCTTCATGGGTTCCAACATACTTCACCTCGATGACTGCCTTCCTCACGTCCGTTACTTGCCAGACGGACCCGTTAAAGCCATCATAGGGCATCAAGCAAATTCTCAGAGTTTGACTGCCACACCTTAATAAATTCTTTACCTTTGGGTGTAAGGCGCGCTGCAAAAGACTGGACGAAATGATCTTCATAAATTTTCTGTCCTGTGGTGTTATCTGAAATAGCGATTGATTGTGTCTCGAAGGTTTTTGCGTTTTCAATAAGCCCATCCTGCATCAACCCCATTGTTTCAATCTCTCCAGACGCTAAAACCAATGGTTTATTCGCGAGGACTGTTAAAAGTCGTAGTTCGTATTTAGTATATCTCTTATTAAGAAGTTGAAGTTTTATCTTATATGCCTTCATTGATTTAAGATCGATCATTTTTTTCTGATCAAACAAATGGTGATGATTAGGGCATAATGCAACGATGTTCGAAATGTCATGCCTTTTTACTTTTGAAAAAGGTTCAATACGAGCGAACTCGGTTGCAGGAAATTGACAAGCCGGAATAGCACAGGCATGGCCAGATTCCATTAGCACAGCGCGTTTAATGTCGGCTGGTATGTAGCGACCGTTTTCATGGGTTCCCTTATCTTGCATAATAGCACCCTTGCGAGGCCCAGAAAGAGAGATTTTATAGGAAGTCTATAACCCCCACGTTTGCTTTTCAATCCGGTCTAGGTAATTTATAACGAATCACGAGAGTCATTCCGAGACCGCTATCGCCTTCGGGAAATTGAAGTACCTCATCACCATGCTTGCAATCAATATTTCTATACATAACACCGCAGCACACTACAATTCTGTTGTGTCTTCCATAAATTTCGCCCCCTCCAAAATTTTGTTGGGTGGCTGTGTGCAAATCTCCAGCTCTTACATCAAGATACTTTTTACTGAGTTCTGTAGCCTCTTGAAACCATAACTTTAATTTTCTTTGAAAGTGTTGGGCTGTAGCTGGCATAGGGAACCTCATTTTTTCGGTATGTTTTCACCTTCGATCCCGCCAATAAAAAGGCCGACGTTTTTGGTGGCAGATCGCCAAGATACGGATAACCGAACCCCCCAGAGAATACATGATTGAGTAAGGGAATTTTCGGAGCGTTTTTCGGCGAATGCGGCCTCTGACAACAGGGGCGCTCTGTGGGTAAGTCAAGATTCCGGTGAAGGCTTTTTCAAGGTCGTTAAGGAAAGAATGTCCCAAACCTGGTGATTCCAGGTCCAGAAAGGCTACGGCTTCATTGATCTCAGCCTCAGCGTCAGGGTGAAACTGGACCGTAATGTTCATTTCAACCGTCCCCTCGCCTCCCTCAACACCTCATCCGCCGTTCGCAACTCTACCCTCCCGGCATCGATCTCCTCATCCCGACGCATGGCCTCTTCCACCCACAGCTGCTCAATCTCTGCCTCGGATAAATCCTCCAGACTGGCCAGGAGGTCCCGGGCCAGTTCAGCGCGGGCCTTCGGTGCCAGCTTCAGGGCCTCACCCTTGATCTTCTCCAAACTCATAACCAACTCCTCCTCAAAGAGTTCCTTCCCTCATCGCTTACAAGATAACAAAATCCACCCCTCAAATCAAAACCTCCCCCCAAACTTTCCCTTCCTCCCCCCTGCTCCCTCCGCTTCCCGCTGACCGCTGACAGCTAACAGCTAACAGCTAATAGCTAACGAAAAAAGGCGCCCCCTACCCGGAGGCGCCCCGTTTTGTCTGACTGGAAACTGGAAACGAACAACTGGAAACTGTCGTTACAGTTCCCCGTTCTTCTCCATCTTGGCCAGGTCCTCGAACCGGATGTCCATCCCCAGGATGCCCTGGATCTCGTCGTTGTCGTTCCGGATGGGCACGCTCACCGTGATGCACAGGGCCCCGGTGAACCGGGAGGTGTAGAAGTCGGACACAAAGACCTTCCCCGACTTGATGGGTTCGATGAACCAGTTGCGGTTGGAGAGGTCCTCGTCGGGCTTGGCCGCCTCGTACTTGGCCCGGTCCACGATCTTGGTGATGTTCCGGGTGACCTTTTTGCCTTCCAGGTTGGTGACGTAGAGGAACTGGATGAAGGGGTTGGCGTCCAGCACCGCCTGCATCACCGGCTCCATGTCGGCGGGGACCATGCTGCGCAGTTCCGGGCGCTCGGCCAGGTCCTCGGCCAGGTGCGCCGCCAGCTTCTCCGCCTTGTCCTTCAGCAGGTCGAACTCCGACACGAAGTACTCCGGCAGGTATTTCCGGGCCATGTTCTCCATTTCATTGTTGGAGATGGAGGTCACCCGCCCGGCGTTGTACATCTCGTCGATGCGGTTGGAGATCTTCACCACCCCGGGGTGGCGTTTGTCCAGGGCCGCCTCGCCGGTGAGGCCCAGCCGCTGGTTGAGCCAGTAGACGATCCCGGCCTTGCCCGTCTTGTCGGTGATGGTGATGGTGATGGGCCGCTTCAGGATCTTGTCGGTGTCGAAGATGTTGTAGATCTCCGGGTTCTTGATCACCCCGTCGGCGTGGATGCCGGCCGAGGTGGCGTTGAAGTCCTTGCCCACAAAGGGATAATTGGGCGGAATGTTGTACTTCAGTTCGCTCTCGAAGTACCGGGCGATGTCGGTGATCACCGTGGTGTCGATGCCGTCGTTGTGGCCCCGGAAGGAGATGTACTCCATGATCAGGGCCTCGATGGGGGTGTTGCCGGTGCGCTCCCCGAACCCCAGCAGGGCCCCGTTCACCGCCCCGCAGCCGTAGAGCCAGGCAAAGGTGCCGTTGATGAACACCTTGTGGAAGTCGTTATGGCCGTGCCACTCCATCAACCGCCCGGGGACCCCGGCGTCCTCGATGAAGGCCCGGATCAGCCGCGGCACGCTCCGGGGCAGGGCCGCCCCGGGATACGGGACGCCGTAGCCCAGGGTGTCGCACAGCCGGATCTTGATGTCCATCCCCGACTCCTGGCGCAGCTTCATCAGCTCGATGGCGAAGGGGATGCAAAAGCCGTAGATGTCGGCCCGGGTCACGTCCTCGAAGTGGCAGCGGGGGATGATGCCCAACTCCAGGGCCGACTTGACGATCCCCAGGTACTGGTCCATGATCTTGGCGCGGTTGCCGTTCATCTTGAAAAAGATGTGGTAGTCCGACACCGAGGTCAGGATGCCGGTCTCCTTCAGGCCCATGTCCCGCACCAACGGCAGGTCCGAGGCCGTGGCCCGGATCCAGCCGGTGACCTCCGGGTAGATGTAGCCCCGGTCCAGGCACCGCTGCACCGCCTCCTTGTCCTTGTTGCTGTACAGGAAAAACTCGCTCTGCCGGATGATGCCCTTGGGGCCGGAGAGCTTGTGCAGCATGTCGTAGATCTCCACGATCTGGCGCACGGTGTACGGCGGCCGGGCCTGCTGGCCGTCCCGGAAGGTGGTGTCGGTGATCAGCATCTGTTCCGGGGGATCGGGCATCACGAATTTATAGTCGAAGTCGATGCGGGCGACTTCCTCGTAGGGATAGAGCTTCCGCATCAAATTGGGTTCGTCCACTTCCTGGAGCCGGTGGGACCAGAAGGTGCTGTGTTCGTGGTCCAACAGGCGGCGGTCTTTATTCCAACGAGCCATGGGTAATACTCCGGATCTGCAAAATTTAAAAGCTAATTATAATTATTTTTCCCCACGGGGGGAAGATTTTTTCACTTTGGCTAAAAAAGCAGAATGATTATTCATCCCCCGTCTATCCCCTTACGGGGTTGGGAGGGGAGTGTGAGGGCAGTCGCGGGGGGCCTGTGGTCCCCCGGCCCTCCCCTCACCATTCATTTCTCCAGACGCAGCCCCAGTTCCAGCAGTTGCCCCAGGTCCACCGCCGAGGGCGCCGCGGTCACCGGGCAGGTGGCCTTCTGGGTCTTGGGGAAGGCGATCACCTCCCGCAGGCTCTTGGCCCCGGTGAGGATCATGGCCAGCCGGTCGAACCCGAAGGCCACCCCGCCGTGGGGCGGGGCCCCGAACTCCAGGGCCTCCAGCAGGAACCCGAATTTCTCCTGGGCCTCCTCCGGCCCGATCCCCAGCACCTTGAAGACCCGCTCCTGCACCGGGCGCTGGTGGATCCGGATGGAGCCCCCGCCGATCTCGTTGCCGTTGAGCACCAGGTCGTAGGCCCGGGCCCGCACCGCCCCCGGATCGTCCTCCAGTCTGTCCAGGTCCTCCTCCCGGGGGGAGGTGAAGGGGTGGTGCATGGCCACGAAGCGTTTCTCCTCCGGGTCGTACTCCAGCAGGGGAAACCCCGTCACCCAAACGAAGTCGTAGGTGTCCTCGGGAATCAGGTCCTCCAGCTTGCCCAGATGCAGCCGCAACTGGCCCAACGCGGTGTTGACCACCGCCGGGGCGTCGGCCACGAACATCAGGCAGTCGCCCCGTTCCGCCCCCAGCCGGGCGTTGATGGCCGCCTGCTGCTCCGGCGTGAAAAACTTGGTTAATGGGGACTGCCAGCCGTTCTCGGTCAGCTTGATCCAGGCCATGCCCTGGGCCCCGTAGATGCCCACGAACTTGATCAGGTCGTCCAGTTCCTTGCGGGACAGCTTGGCCAGCCCCTTGCCGTTGATGGCCTTGACGATGCCGCCCCCCGCCACCACGTCGGCGAAGGCCCGGAAGGCCACCCCCGCCATCAGGTCGGTGACCTCCACCAGCTCCAGCCCGAAGCGCCGGTCGGGGCGGTCCACCCCGAAGCGGGCGATGCAGTCGTCAAAGCTCAGGCGGTCGAAGGGCGGTTTGACGTCCAGGTCCAGGATCTCCCGGAACAGCGCCGCCATCAGGCCCTCCACCACCGCATAGATATCCTCCTCGGTGATGAAGGACATCTCCATGTCGATCTGGGTGAACTCCGGCTGCCGGTCGGCCCGCAGGTCCTCGTCCCGGAAGCAGCGGCACAGCTGGTAGTAGCGCTCCAGGCCGCTCATCATCAACAACTGCTTGAACAGCTGCGGCGACTGCGGCAGGGCGAAGAACTTGCCGGGGTTGGTGCGCGACGGCACCAGGTAGTCCCGGGCCCCCTCCGGGGTGCTCTTGGTCAGGATGGGGGTCTCCACTTCGATGAACCCCTGGCGGTTGAGAAAGCCCCGGGCCGCCTGGGCCGCCCGGTGGCGCAGCAGCAGGTTCTTCATCAGGGAGGGCCGGCGCAGATCCAGGTAACGGTAGCGCAGGCGCACCGTCTCGCTGGTGTCGAACTTGTATTCCTCCAGCTCGAAGGGCGGGGTCTTGGAGGTGTTCAGCAGCCGCAGTTCCTCCACCGCCACCTCGATCTCGCCGGTGTCCATGTTGGGGTTGGTCATGCCCTCGGGCCGGTGCCACACCACCCCCCGCACCGCGATGACGAACTCGTCCCGCAGCACGTCGGCCTTGGCGTGGGCGTCGGCGTGGACCTCGGGGTTGAAGACCACCTGGGTGAGCCCCTCCCGGTCCCGCAGGTCCGCGAAGATGACGCCGCCGTGGTCCCGGCGGCGCTGCACCCACCCCATGAGCACCACCTCCCGGCCCACGTCCGCGGCCCGCAGGTCCCCGCAGGAATGGGTCCGCTGCCAGCCTGTCAATGAATCCAACACCTGGGTTACTCCTTCTCTAGGTCAGCCAGGCGTTGCTGCAACGCCCGGGTCAGTTCGCTCAGATCAACCTCGTCCTGCTCGCCCGTGGCCATGGCCCGCAACGGGGCCTGGCCCGCGGCCAGCTCCGCCTCCCCCAGGATGAGGGTATATTGCGCCCCCCGGCGGTCGGCCAGGCCCATCTGGGCCTTCAGCGATTTCTCCTCGAACTCCATGTCCGCCGCCAGCCCCACCCCCCGCAATTCCTGCAGCAGGGCAAAGCCTTTCTCCCGGGCGTCCGCCCCCAGGGCGGCGATGAACAGCGTCGGTGAGGTGATCACCGCCGGGGCGTCCTCCCCCAGCAGGGTGACCAGGCGCTCCATGCCGATGGCGAAGCCCACCGCCGGGATCTCGGGCCCGCCCAGGGCCTTCACCAGCCCGTTGTAGCGGCCGCCGCCGGCCACCGCGTTCTGGGCCCCCAGGCGGCCGGTGACCACCTCGAAGGCGGTGCGGCTGTAATAGTCCAGGCCCCGCACCAGCCGGGGGTTGAGGGTATACGCCAGCCCGAACCCCGTGAGCAGGGCCAGCAGCCGCTCCTGGTAGCTCACGCAGTCCCCGCACAGGCGCTCGGAGAGCGTCGGGGCGCTCCCCAACAGCTCGATGCAGACCTTGTTCTTGCAATCGAACACCCGCAGGGGGTTGGTGAGGCTGCGGCGCTGGCAGTCGTCGCACAGGTCCCGCAGCCCCCGGGCGAACAGGGCGGTCAATTCCTCGATGTAGGCCGGGCGGCACACCGGGCAGCCCAGGGAGTTGAGCGTCAGCTTCAGACCCGCCACCCCCAGTTGCTTGAGAATGGTCATCAGCAGCAGGATCTGCTCGGCGTCCAGCTCCGGGGCCTCGACCCCCAAGGCCTCGCAGTTGATCTGGTGGAACTGGCGGTAGCGGCCTTTCTGGGGCCGCTCGTACCGGAACATGGGGCCGAGGGTGAAGTACTTCTTGGCCCCGCCGCCCACGTGCAGCTTGTTCTCGATGCAGGCCCGCACCATCCCCGCGGTGGCCTCCGGCCGCAGCGTCAGGGAGTCGCCGTGGCGGTCCGGGAAGGTGTACATCTCCTTCTCCACGATGTCGGTGACCTCCCCGATGGACCGCTGGAACAGCTCGGTGCGCTCGATCAGCGGCAGGCGCACCTCCCGGTAGCCGTAGAGCCGGAACACCTCCCGGGCCACCGTCTCGATATAGTGCCAACGCTCGGACTCCGGCGGCAAAATGTCCTTCATGCCCCGGATGGCTGTGATCATGGCTGCCCTCCTATAAAAAGAATAATATTATCAATTAAACTCAGGCAGCGCAAGGCGTATTCGGATTTCTCTCCGTCAAGGGGAAAAGCCATCCACACCACCCTATCTCTTTTGTCATCCCCTCTGCGGCCGGCCCCATAACGAAGGCAGGGCCAGCCCTGGCCCTGCCTTTCGGTAACCCGGTGCAACCGGGACTTATTTACGGAACCTCCGGCGCCAGCCGGCCAAGCCGGCCAGACCGGCGCCCAATAGCCAAACTGAGGCCGGGATCGGCACCACCGTCGTCGGGCCCGACATCCCCAGGGCAAAGACGCTCGCCAGCGCGGCAACCGAACCTTTATTCTTGCTAAGATCGAAGTCCGCCGTGATCGGGGTTCCCGCACTGCCATCGGGCTTTTGTGGGATATAGGTCAGCTTGATAAAGTCGTAGGCAAAGCTTCCTTCAACCGTTGCCCGTTCTGTGGGATTAGCGCTCAGTTGGAGGCTCGTCAGAAGGACGTCCCTAAATTCCATCTTAAAATACTCGAAAGGTTGTTCACCTTCTTTCCTGAAAGTTATCAACGCCTGATCAATGTGTCGCCCGGTGGCTATGGCTTCGAACAGGGGCGGCACGCTCTTGTCCAATAATTGGTCCCAGCTAAGATCGTCGAATACGGGCTTGCTTGCGCCACTAGCAGTCGTTGGTTTGGCCATGCTGACGCCCCACTCAACGCTCAAGAGGTCAATCTCGTTCCTGTGGCGCAAGTCCTGGCTTTCCCCCTGGATGTTGTCAATCTTCATAAAGAGGTCCGCACTGGCCCCGCTTGCCAGCAGCAGGCTCAAACCCAGCGCCAACAGCAGGACCTTGCCTTTTAGCACCCCGGGGCGCCTCCGCATTGCACCGATACCCATGACAATTCCTCCTTTTAGTCTGTTCATCCTGCGGAACTGTGGCCGTGTCGTTCACCGCCGTCCACTGCCGCCACTGCCTTGCCGATCCTCTCCTCGCACCGTGTCGCCGCGACGTTCCCCCCTTTCTTTGGCCGCCGTCCGGACGCAGCCGCACTCAGGCGACAGACACGCCCGGACTGCCGCCCACCCCCAGGAACCCGTACTGCTGGTTTCTGCCCTGGTGATTAACGATTTTCGTAAGTTTTTTTTCTGTAGTCTGGGGGGCTCCCCCCCCTGTATCAGTGTTGACGCAAAGGTAGTTTCGGGAATCGAGCTAATGCCGAACCCAGAGACGCCTCTCCGGCGATCCCCTCCCCAGTATGGGATCCCCCCTCTTGCCACTGCCGCAGAAACAAGGGGTCGGCTTTTTTCCCAAAACTGCATAAAAAAGCTTATTCCTGAGAAAAAAGTCGATTATTCTATAAACTGATTTTTGGCTGCGTGTCCCGGCGGCCGCCCCGGTGTCCGGGATAATGGAGATAATAAGCAGAAGCTATAAGGTGTGCGGCACTCTCAACGGCGCCGTTTTCCTCGATCCGGGTCCACGTGACGTGGTCAGGGGTAGGAAGCATATTTTTGCACAGGTAATATCCGCAATAAGTATGCCATAATATATTTCAGCGAAATTGACCGGGATGTTAAAGAAATGAAACATCAGGGCGTACGATAACATCTATATTTCAAAGAAATAAACACAATTTTAACTATCTCTTGCGACAATTTAAGCCGCGATAAAAAATGCGGCCGATGTTTCATTTGCCGAAATTATGTTCAAACCTCCTGACATGCTCTGTTCAGATAATCCGGCCCCGGACGTCCCCGCTTGTCCCCGGTTGCCCAAGGTTTCCCTGCCCCTCATGGACCCACCCCAACTCGTGAGCCTCTCACCCGGGTGGCGATGTCTGTAATCCCGCCCTCGTCACCAAGCCCCTGGCAGCCGCGGCCCCCCGCCCCCATCCCCCTCCCCCGCCTGGCCCTCGTCTTTCTCACCCTGGGGGCCACCGCCTTCGGGGGCCTGGCCATGGCCGAACCCATCCGCCGCCGGGTGGTGGACCGGGAGGGCTGGGTCAGCCTGCGGGAGTTTCTGGACGGCCTCGCCTTCTGCCAGCTCCTCCCCGGCGCCATCATGGTCTCCTTCGTCACCTACCTGGGCCAACGCCTGCGCCGCACCCCCGGCGCCGTCATCTCCGCCGTGTGTTTCATCCTCCCGGCCTTCCTGCTCATGCTGGGACTCTCCTACCTCTACTTCCGCTACCGCTCGCTCGCCTTCGTCCAGGCCCTGTCCCGGGGCCTGGGGACCCTGGTGCTGGCCCTCCTCCTCCAGGCCGCCTGGCACCTGGGCCGGCGCATCGGCCGCCACGGCCTCGATGTCGCCCTCATGGGCCTGGCCGCCGCGGCCTTCTGGGCCAAGCTCCCCTTCACCCTGGTCTTCCTGGCCGCGGGGGCGGCCCGCCTGGGGCTTGCCCGCTGGTTCCCCCTGCCCCGGACCGCCGAGCCTGCCGACGCCGCCGCACCGCCCCTCTCCTGGCGGCGGCTGGCCCTCCAGACCGCCCTCCTGGCCCTGGGGGTGACCGCCGCCCTCCTGGCCCTGTCCTGGCAGCAGCCCCCCCTGGCCCGCCTGGCCGCCATCTGTCTCAAGATCGGCGCCCTCAGCTTCGGCGGCGGCCTGGTGATGATCCCGGCCCTGCAGTGGGAGGTGGTGGACCACCTGGGCTGGCTCACCCTGCCCCAGTTCCTGGACGGCATTCTCCTGGGCTTCCTCACCCCCGGCCCCATCATCATCCTGTCCACCTTCGTGGGCTTTGCCCTCCAGGGGCCAGTGGGGGCCCTGGTGGCCACCGCCGCCGCCTTCTTCCCGGCCATCGCCCTGGTCCTGCTCCTCTCGCCCTTCTATCACCGCCTCAAACAAACCCCGGCGGTGCGGCCGGTCATCCAGGGCATCCTGGCCGCCCTCATCGCCATGCTGGCCGTGGTGCTGGTGCAGATGGGCTCCAGCGCCCTCCACGACTGGCGGGACCTGGTCCTGTTCCTGGCCTCGGCCGGCGCCCTCCTGGGCCTGCGCCTCAACCTCCTCTGGGTGGCGCCGGCGGTGGCGGCGGTCAGCCTGTGGTGGTTTTAAGCTTATGGTTTCCAGTTAGCCCGCTTTATTCACGAACATTTCGACAGGACCAAAGGAGATTTTGAAACACGTTCTAGTCAGGAAAAACTTGAAATCTACTTTATCTCGCGGCCAGGCCGAGTCATGGAATTAATGTTCAATTTTCAGAATATTTAATTTATCTATGATAATAAGGAGTAACAATTTGCCGCCGATTTTTTTGTTCAATAAAATGAACATGGTTTGAGAAAGCCGTATCCGGCTTATTCTCAACCTACTAATTAATTTATATAAATTTAATCTTATGGTTACGGTATAGTTCTTGCTCCGTTTCGGCCTGACTTAGTGTGGCCGCAGGCTGGGTCGGCAGGGTCCCACGGGCCTGAGTGCGGCGGATGAGGTTTTCACCTGAACCCTGCTTAATCTTTTTACCGTCAGGAGAAGGAGGAATATAATGGCGAAGCGGTTCAGAGGGGTGTTCATGGCTCTCGCATTGTGCGCCCTGTTAGCCGGGAATGTTTATGCGGCCCCCGTCGTAACCTTTACGGTCAGCGGCTCGGCGAATGACTGGGCCCTTGATTTCCAGGTCACCAACAATCTCGGAGACGACATCGTCGTCTATTTTTTCGGCGTGCAGCTTCCCAACCGTGACATCATCGCCTCGCCGTTGGGTTGGAACACCGATCTTTGGCTGACCTGGAACAATGCCGGCGACCCCTACTACGGGCCCGACAGAGAGTTTAACAACAACTGGATTGCGTATGGCCCTGAAATTGGCAACGGCGAGACTCTCGGCGGTTTCGGGGTGCGCGACACCTCCATCACTGCTCCGACCTCGGTTCCCTGGTTCGCATACGCCTTTTGCTATAATGAGCCTTACACGGGCACCGACTATTTCTATTCCCCGGTCAATCCCGGCTTTGTGGGCACCGCTGAAGTCGTCCCCCTGCCCTCCAGCCTTATGCTTTTGGGCCCGGTCCTGGCCGGGCTGGCCGTCATCAGGAGGCGGATGCAGAAGTAGACGGCGGTTTTTCGAATTTGACGGCAGGGTCAGTCATGGCCCTGCCTTTTTATTTGTTAGGGGCGACCGGCGCCGCCAGGCTCCGGTCAGTCCGGCGAATTATCCGGGATAACCTGGCAAGGTCAGAAAAACCACCGCCGGCAGGGCCGGTCCCCGCGGCGCTCCCCCGGAAAACACGTTTTCTTTTCCCATTCCAAAAGATATAATTATTTGATTTGTAATTTCGACGATCGCGCCCGAGTTAAGGATTGCTACCCATGGCAGGCGAAGCGCGCCTCAAAAAGATCCGCAATATCGGCATCATCGCCCACATCGACGCCGGCAAGACCACGCTCACCGAGCGCATCCTCTATTACACCGGCAAGACCTACAAGATGGGCGAGGTCCACGACGGCATGGCGGTGATGGACTGGATGCCCGAAGAGCAGGAACGGGGCATCACCATCACCTCGGCGGTCACCACCTGCCTGTGGAAGGGGGCCACCATCAATATCATCGACACCCCCGGCCACGTCGACTTCACCATCGAGGTGGAGCGCTCCCTGCGGGTCCTGGACGGCGCCGTGGGCGTCTTCGACGGCGTCCACGGGGTGGAGCCCCAATCCGAGACCGTCTGGCACCAGGCCGACAAATACCGCGTCCCCAAACTGGCCTTCATCAACAAGCTGGACCGCCTGGGAGCCGATTTCTGGGCCGCCGTCCAGTCCCTGCGCGACAAGCTGGGGGCCCATCCCCTGGTCCTCACCATCCCCTTGGGCCTGGAAGACAAGTTCCGGGGCGTCATCGACCTCCTCACCCTGCGGGCCATCACCTGGAAGGACGAAACCATGGGGGCCGAGTTCGAGGAACAGGACATCCCCGCCGAGTTCACCGCCGAGGCCGACGCCGCCCGGGACCGCCTCCTGGAGGCCCTGGCCGAAGTGGACGAGGAGATCATGGACCTCTACCTGGAGGAGGCCCCCATCACCCGGGACCAGCTCCAGGCCGCCATCCACCGGGCCACCATCACTCTGCAGGCCGTGCCCACCTTTTGCGGCGCCGCCCTGCGCAACAAGGGCATCCAGCCGCTCTTGGACGGCATCGTCGCCTACCTCCCCAACCCCACCGAAGTCCCGGCCATCGAGGGCGACAATCCGGCCACCGGGGCCCGGGAGACCCGCCCCTCCCGGGACGACGCCCCCTTTGCCGCCCTGGCCTTCAAGATCGCCATGGACCAGGGCCGCCGCCTCACCCTGGCCCGGATCTACTCCGGCGTCCTGAAAACCGGCCAGGAGGTCTTTAACCCCGTCAAACAGGTCACCGAGAAGATCGCCCGCATCCTGCGCATGCACGCCAACCAGCGGGAGCGCCTGGACGAAGCCAAGGCCGGCAGCATCGTCGGCCTGGTGGGCCTCAAGGTCAGCACCACCGGCGACACCCTGTGCCCCAAGGACGCCCCCATCATCCTGGAGCCCATCTCCTCCTATGTCCCGGTCATCTCCCTGGCGGTGGAGCCCAACACCCGGGACGACCAGGAGCGCCTCGAGACCGCCCTGGTCAAACTGTGCGAGGAAGACCCCAGCCTCAAGGTCCGGGTGGACGACGACACCGGCCAGACCATCCTCTCGGGCATGGGCGAACTCCACCTGGAGGTCCTCATCCACCGCCTGGAACGGGATTTCCACACCGGCGTCACCGCCGGCCGGCCCCAGGTGGTCCACCGCGAGACCATCGCCGCCACCGTCGCCGCCACCGGCGTCTTCGACCGGGACCTGGCCGGCAAACGCCACTACGCCGCGGTCCGGGTCCAGGTCGCCCCCCAACCCCGGGGCACCGGCAACCGGGTCGGCTCCGCCATCCTCTCGGAACACCCGGCCGCCCCCCACCTCGACCTGATTGGCGAGGCCATCCAGGAGGCCCTGGCCGCCGGCGCGGTCTACGGCCACCCGGTGGTCGACGTGGCCGTGGACATCATCGACGCCGAAGTCCGGGAGGGTCTGATCAGCGACCTGGCCTTCCGGGCCGCGGCCATGCTGGCGGTGAAGCAGGCCTGCCAGCAGGCCCGCCCCCTGCTCCTGGAACCCCTCATGCGGGTGGAGGTCATCGTCCCCGAGGAGTTCATGGGCGAGGTCATCGGCGACTTCAACGCCCGCCAGGGCAAGATCGACAACCTGGTGCCCAAGGGCGCCATGCGCCTCATCTCCGGCATCGCCCCCCTGTCCGCCATGTTCGGCTACTCCACCACCCTGCGGTCCGCCACCCAGGGCCGGGGCACCTTCACCATGCAGTTCGACCACTTCGGGGCCCAGGAGAAATAATACCGCGTTCAGCTTTCAGCTGACAGCTGATAGCTGAGTGCTATTCATAAGGAGATCTAGATAACCATGGAACACACCCTCTCCCTCATCAAACCCGACGGCGTGGCCCGGGGCCTCATCGGCGAGGTCATCGGGCGCTTCGAGACGGCCGGCCTCAAGATCCGGGCCCTGAAGATGCTCCACCTCACCAAGGCCCAGGCCCAGGGCTTCTACGCCGTCCATCAGGCGCGGCCCTTCTTCGACAGCCTCACCACCTTCATGAGCTCCGGGCCCATCGTCGCCCTGATCCTGGAAGGGCCAAACGCCATTCTGAAGAACCGCGACCTCATGGGCGCCACCAACTACAAGGACGCCGCCCCCGGCACCATCCGGGCCGACTTCGCCCGGGACATCGAAGCCAACATCGTCCACGGCTCCGACGGCCCCGACACCGCCGCCACCGAGATCGCCTACTTCTTCAACGACCTGGAAAAGTGTTAGAATAGCTGTTAGCGATCAGCGGTCAGATGTTCCGTCCCAGGGTTTTTCATTACGCCATGTACAATATGGAAGAATCGTGGTCTTCCTTAAATCCCCTCTCCCTGGCGGGAGAGGGTTAGGGTGCGGGTGAAAAGCTAATCTGTTTCAGGCTCCCAGTCATTGCCTTGGGCTGACCGCTGACCGCTAACAGCTAACAGCTAATTTCCCCCATGGCCCCCAAAAACCGACCACCGACCACCGAAACCGCCGTCTCCGAACCCCCCATCTCCGGCGAGTTCGACCTCATCCGGCGCTTGGCGGTACTCTTCGGCCCGGCCCCGCCGGGGGTGGTGCGCGGCATCGGCGACGACTGCGCCGTCCTGGAAGACGGCCCCCGCCATTACCTGCTCTGGACCGTGGACACCCTCATCGAGGGCGTCCACTTCGATCTGTCTTACACCTCCCTGCACCGGTTGGGCCGCAAGGCCCTGGCGGTGAACCTCAGCGACCTGGCCGCCATGGGCGGGGAACCCGTGGCCGCCCTCCTGTCCCTGGGCTGGCCGCCCTCCCGGCCTCTGTCCGAGGCCCTGGACCTGGCCGCCGGCCTCCAGGAGGCGGCCCGGGAGTTCGGCGCCCCCCTCATCGGCGGCGACACGGTGAAATCCCCCCCCGGCCTCAACCTCAGCCTCACCCTCCTGGGCCGGGTGCCGCGGCGGGAGCTCCTCACCCGGGACGGGGCCCGGCCCGGCGACCTGGTCTGGGTCACCGGCCCCCTGGGAGAGGCCGCGGCCGGTCTGGAGATTCTCCGCCGCCCCCTGGTGGTCCCCGAGGCCGTCCGCCGGCCTCTGGTCCAGGCGCACCTGGACCCCCGTCCCCAGCTCGCCGTTGGCCGTCTCCTGGCCGTCTCCCGCCTGGCCACCGCCGCCATCGACCTCTCCGACGGCATCGCCTCCGACCTGTTCCACATCTGCCGGGAGTCCGGGGTGGGGGCCGTCCTCGAGGCCGCCGCCCTCCCCCTCACCGACGCCCTGCGCCAGGTGGCGGCCCTCCTGGGTCGCGCCCCCGTGGACCTGGCCCTCACCGGCGGCGAGGACTACCAGCTCCTCTTCACCACCCCCCCCGAGGCCGCCGCCCCCCTCCGGGCGCGCGTCGCCGCCGCCGCCCTGCCCCAACCCGCGGTCATCGGGCGCCTCATTCCCGGGGACCGGGTCTGGCTGGAGGAGGCGGGGGGGCTCCGGGACATCTCCGGAACGGGGTTCGATCACTTCGGGGGGGTTACCGCAGGAGCAGACCAGGAGTAATTCCAAGGTGCCATCATAGAGGTACTTTTGTCATTCCGAGCGCCCGCGAGGCATCTCTCTTTTAACCCCGGTTAGATTCTTCGCTCCGCTGCGCTCCGTTCAGAAGGACAAAAATACGCCCAATCTTTAAATAACTGAGGGCAGGAGGTGCGACCCACGCCCCCCTGCCCTCACGCTTTACTACTTCGGTTAGGTCTGCCGTCGCCCTACTTCTTGGCCGGAGGTGCCGTCGGCTCCGGCGGCAGGGCCTTGATCTTGGGTTCCAGCTTCTTGATATTCTCGGCGATGACGGGGGCGATGGTGCTCTCGGTGCCCGTCTCCTTCTCCGGTTTCACCGCGGCGCAGAGGCCCCCCACAAAACAGGTCTGCTTCACCTTGTTGACGTATTCCGTGGCGTGGGTCTTGGCGTCCACCAGATAGGCCATGGCGTCCTTCAGCTTGCCGTTTTTCTCGGCGATGGCCGCCAGATTGTTCAAGGCGAAGGGATTGTAGCGATCCATTTTCAGGGCGTCTTTGAATTCAGATTCCGCGGCTTCGTATTTCCCTGCCTGCATCTGATCATAGCCCCTGGTCAGGCGGGTAAAGGCATCGTTATCCAACTGCCGGGGCTGGGCCAGGGCTAAAGTGGGGATGAGCATCCCCAGGGCGGCGATGACCGTTAAAGCGACGAGAGCAAATCCAAGCTGTTTCTTCATGGTATCCTCCTCAGGTGAAAGATTGGGTCCGACCGCCTTTAGGGGTGCGGACCAGTCGGGTTAGTGCTGGCGCTTGCCGGTGCCGCGTCGTCGCCGGTGCGGGCTTGCCTGGACCCATGCCATACCCTGACAACCTCAGGGGTCTCCCCCGGTCGCCAGTTATAGGGGAGAACCTCACGGGCACATGGAACCTCAGGCGACGTGAGCGGGTGCGGGATTATTCCTTCGGGTTCACTCTGTTATCACGGAAGCTTCGGAGGCGCGGACTTGGGCAAGAATACCGTGTCCACTGCATGCACGACGCCGTTCGTGGCCTTCATGTCGGCCTTGACGATGTTGGCGCTGCCCACCATATAGCGGTCGCCCACTTGGGTGAGTTTCAAGGGCTGGGCCTCCGTGGTGGGGCACATGGTCTTGCATTCCTTCAGCCCGGGCAGGTCCTTGGCCATATACAGGCCCGGAATGATATGGTAATAGACGACGTTCTTGACGATCTGCGGGTCTGCCAGAATCTTGTCCAGGGCGCCCGGGGGCAGCTTGGCAAAGGCCGCATTGGTGGGGGCGAACATGGTGAAGGGACCGACCTGGGTCATCAGTAAATCCTTCACGTTCGCCTTGTCAACGGCCGTTTTCAGGGTGGAGAAATCCGCGTTGGCCTCCAGCAGGTCATAGATGCTCATGGGGCCCCCCACTGACCACGCCATTCCTGCCGGGATGACCAGCAACGCCAATGCCAATACGAGGGTAATACGCTTCATGGTCTTACCTCCTGATGTTCTCGGTTGAAGTCGATCGCACTATATGCTGACCGCCGCCCTCGATCACCACAGAGCGACGGGGTCATCTGCGCCAAACGCGCCGGTGGCAGGGAGGAAATTGGGGTAAGTCGGTGGACCTTGTTTCCGGTAGCCCTTACCGGAATCCTGTCGGGAGGCAGCCCTCCGCCGATTCAGGGTTTAAAAACAAGAATGGTGATAGTGACAGAGGCAAGGGTCTCGAAACCTTCTTCAATAGTAATCATTTTGATGAACGTATCAAGGGGGTGCTTGAAGTTCTGATGAAAAAAACCCCAACGTTTTTAACCATACAAAAATCCCCCCCGAAAAAGTCACCTGTCCTCCTTGCCCGGCTCCGGTTCCTCAAGATCTCCCTCTGCTGTCGCCCTGGACCCTTCCCGCCGCCCCCTCCCAAAGGCAATTCCTCTCCGGTCCTTATGCAGTTATTTTATGACCTGAGTAATAACCCGGACGCTTTTCGCCAACACCAGGCCAGCCACGACGGTTTCGTCGCCAAGGCTGCGGAGCTGCAACAAAAATTCAAAACGGGGAATCTGACCCTCAGTGTGGACACCCTGACCTATCCGGGCGACTGGGTGAAGAAACACATCCTGGAGACTGATAAAAACATGGGCGCCTTCCTGCACGCCCAGGGACTGGCCTGAGAGGTTCACTGAGCCGCCGTCGGACCGGGGCCCGTCCCGCCCCGGCGCCTTCATCCCGAATCCGCCTGTCCCTGGCCTCTACTCCCCCTCTTTCCTCCCCCTCCATGACCATATCTGCATGATATAAACTTTACCTTGGGATAGATTCACTCGTTCTGATAGATGGCAGGTAGCCAACCCATCGTCACCCTCCCTTGCCTTGTTTTACGATACTGGGGGCTGAATATTTGGCTGGAAGCCGACCGTTGCGGCTGATAATGAGGTCATCGAGGTAAACCCCTTCAGAGTTGTTGACGGAGCCGTTGACTGTATTGAATCTCACGGCCAATTCCACTGTTTTTCCCGCATAGTCCCGCAAATCCACCTCCACGAGTTGCCATTTTCGCATCCGAACGGTTCTGGGTGATTTCTCCCAGACCAGCTTTCTGTTGGCATAAACCCGCAGGGTGTCAACCTTTGTGGATTGCTCCGTGTCCATATAAAGCATGAAGCTCAGGAACGGCTTATCCCCTTTGTGAAATTTCATTTGGGGAAGCTCGAGTGTGCCATCATTCGGGGCCTTGCCGGTTTCGTAGTTACCAGACCGGGGGTCGCCATAATAAAGCGCAAAGGTCCGGGAGGTGGATCGTTGGGAGGAGAGCGTCCAGCCGACGCGCCCATCGGAGTTTGTGGCCACTTCGCTTATCCGGAGATATTTAACCGGAGCAGACGGAAGCCTGCCGACAGACTGGGGGACATCAGGTATGACTCGAATCGGCAGGAAGGGAAATGGGGGTCTGCCCCGTGCAGGTCCACCAACCTCTATAGCCCCTCGATCGATCACTGCTCTGCCGTCACCGTTGCCATCCACAATACGTCTGTAGGCTCGATAATCATAGACGGGAGGATCTATCCACAGCGCCAATAACGGCCCGTCAGGGTCTGGACCGGAATCAATAGCCGGCGAACCGGGACGCGGCACAAACCCATCCAACCGCGGATCCAAAGGGGAATTGCGAAAGGTATCAAAACAGGAATCGGCTGGTTCGAAACGGAAATCGCCGATTTGGTTGTAATAGATACGCGTGCAGAAATCTACAAACCTCGAACCTGGGTCTTCCAGTTCATGAAACAGATCAGCCGGGTCCCCGGTATTGCCCCAGAAAATGTTTGAATAGACAAGCACGGAGCCCGGCTTTCGACGCTTGATATAAACGCCGCCCCCCCGGAAGGCCTCATTATTGATGAAGGTATTGTTATATAACATCACCACCCCGATATCAGTTGCTTCAATCGGCATATGGTACGTGGGCACTGAAATGATTTGTAGACCTCCCCCCCAAAGGCCCGGGGCCCTGTTCCCCTCAAAGATATTATTAAAGACCTCAATGCTTCCCGATCGGTCATTGATTAGATGGGCGCCCCCACCCGGTCCGACAGTCTCATTTTCTCTAAAATAATTGTTGATCAGTCCAATATTGCCCCCTGTGATACTAATTGATAAGGCACCGCCCGCGCCATACGATCTGGCCCCTTCGAAGATAATGTCTGCTACGGTTATATCACCGCCAAAAGAATTACCAAGGCGGAGCAGCCCGCTGTCGTCGGCATTGTCTCCGCGGCGTAAAGTGGGCTTAAGACCATTTCCCAAGCCTCCGATGAAGAGATTTCTGTGTTTTTCCGAGTCCAAGGCGTTGTAACGAAGAACAGTATTTATTTCATAGGCCCCAGGAAGCACTACGATAATATCACTTTCACCGTTATTCGCAGCTTCCTCCAGGCTTTCCCGTATCTCGGATACGGTGGCCGGAAAGAACATCCGCGCCTGAACCGCCATAACATCAAGGAGGATCACCGGAGCACTGGCCAGGAAGATGCAGACAATGAGTTTGATGGCGTTCATCACTGGGTGTAGCATGGCACCCTCCTGATCTTTTTTACCTGCTCTTACCGTAGATTATCTGAAATCATACAGGAGACTTGGGCACCGCAGTTTAAAAAGAGGTTGCGGACCTCCCCCTCCAGGTTTCACCCCCAGAGATTGCTCTTCTTCTATCCTGATCGATTTGCCTCGCGCAGGATAGCACGAATTTTTGTTGACATCTATCTTTTTCCAGATATTCAAATACCCCCCCTTGGGTGCGGGTATGTCGGCTGGAAGCGTGTCGACCTTTAAATGCCAGGTCTGCACCGGCTAGTAATAGTGTGCCGTTGAAGGAAGCGTAGGCCCCCTCCCCTACTCCCGGCTCCCAGTTTTTGTGACATCCTCCCCAGCCGTTCTGGCCTCTGCCCCCCTCCCCTGATACACTCCTGACTCATAAGGCCCGATTATCCCAGGCATAAATGGTGGCCCCGGCCTCCTGCCGGTGCCTCATCGCCCGGCCCCGGCCGGGCCGCCTTGGTCACCCTGAGCCCAGCGAACTGTAGGGTGGGCACCGCCCACCGCCAGATTCCCGGTGGCACCGGCCTCTGCCGGGCCGCCGTACCCTTTCGTCTTTCGACCTTCGCCTTTAACCTGTCTATTCCCCGGCATCTGCCGGGCCGCGAGATAAAAAGGGAGCCTTGCCATGAAACTCAGCACCCGCTGCACCCTCTGCAACCACCCGGACCGGGAGCGCATCAACTATCTGATCCTGCTCGAACGGGTCCGGGTCCAGGACCTGTGCGAGCACTACGGCTTCTCCGAATCCGCCGTCTACCGCCACCGGCACCACCTGGAGGCGTCCCTGGAGCAGGCCCGGGAGGCCCAGCGCCGCCTGGTGGCCGAGGAGCTTTTGGAAAACCTCTCCAAGGCCCTCTCCGTCACCTGGCAGGTCATCGACGCGGCCCAGGCGGCCGGGGACGGCAAGCTGGCCCTGGCCGGGGTCCGGGAGGTCACCCGGATCACCAAGACCATCCAAACGCAGATGGACAAGGAGGACACCGAACTCACCGACCTCACCGTCTACCACGCCATGACCACCGAAGCCGCCCCCGCGAGCGTCACCAGCCTGGAGACGCCGACCTCCTTCCGGCAGCGGCGCCGGCGCTTCATCCGGGACACCTTCAACCTGCGCTGCCACGACGACGAGCACGAGCATCAGGTGTTCCAGGCCATCCACAAGGAGTTCCACGTCATGCCGCCGGCCTCCTGGAAGGAGATCGCCGACTTCATCCTCAACGACCTGGACCCCGAGGGCCTGCGCTTCAAGGTCGAGCCCCGCTGGCCGGTGACGGACGACGAGTACGAACCCGACCCCGAGGACGCCGAGGGCTATGACGACGATGACGAGAATGCGGAACCTGCCGCGGATGATGAGGATGAGGCGGCTGGCGAGCCTGAGACGGAGGAGTCGGATGCCGAGGCCAGTGAGCCCGGTGGGGGCGGGATCACCCCGCCCGAGGCGGACGCCGCGCCGGAAGCGGCAGACAAGTGGGAAACCAGCGGGAGACACACCGGTGCTGAACCCTCGGAACCCGCATCAGATGGGGACTTGGAGGGTTGTATCAATTTAACTGGGAATCCCGGGGAATCGTCGGAGGTGCCGCCGCTGGCGCCGGTCTCCTACCGCCGCCCGGGACCGCCCCCGGAGCCTCCCCTGAGCCCGGAGGAGTTCGCCAAGGTCTTGCAGGAGATGAATGAGGGCCTGTGCCGAAGCGTCTTTGCCCCCCGGAACAACCCCTATTAAGCCGGAAAGGTCATCCCCCGGGGCTCATACCCTGGGGTGCCCCCCGCCCCTATTCGCATCCCCGATGTCGTTTGCCCCCCAACGGCAGCGCGGCCGGGGACGAGCGCGTCCCCGGCCGCGCTGCCGCCCTTCAGGGGTTGGGGGAGGGGTGCGGGGGGAAACCTTCGTCTTATCACTCTGCAAACCAGGGTATCCCGGCCATTTTGAGGAGGTGTTTCCATAAGCCAATTTTTAGAGGGCGGTTGCCATGCACCGGTACGGACAACCTAACGATACTGCCGGGCTTCCCATAAATATGATGGCTCCCCTGGACCCGCAGAAGGCTCCAGCCATGCTCCTCCAGGAGATGGCTCAACTCCTTGCCGGAAAGGGGTTTCATACGGCAATATCCAAAATCCGTTCCTTTCCGGTAAGGGTGACGGCCTGGATATCCACAGACAAACACCCCTCTATGGCCTCGTAGAGATTCTGCAATAATTCCTCGAAGGTTGCGCCCTGGGTCGCACACCCCGGAATAGCCGGAACTTCCGCCCAAAAGCCTCCTTCTTCAGCTTCATGTACGATGACCTTGAGTTTCATGGGTTACCTCTGCCCGCGATTATATGATGAATATCATGCTACAGGAAAAGAAAAAGTGTCTCTGCCGGGATAAACTTCGGCCTAAGCCACCTGTGCGTCCCCGGCCGCGCTGCCGCAATTACGGGGTTGGGGGAGGGGTGCGGGGAGGGGGTAAGGGGCTGTGCCCCTCGAGCCTGTGGCTCCTGGCCCCCTCCCCGCATCTATCAGCTCACGGCTCACGGTCATCTCACTTCAGGTACATCCGCAGGTATTCCAGGCCCTGGTCTTCGGTGAGGGTGCCCCGGAAGTGAAAGGGCACCCGCAGCAGGCCCCCGGCCAGGGCGGTGAGGCGCAGGCCCCCGGAGACGTCGTAGGGGACCTGTTTATGCGCCAGGAACCCGGCCAGGACCCGGGGCACGGTTTGCAGCTTGACGAAGACCGGCACCTTCACCGCGGTCTGGCCCTGGGCCGGGAGGTGGAGTCTCTCCACGCTCTGGCCGGAAACGGCCGGGCTCCCGGCCAGCACGACCTCGTAGTCGTAGCCCGACAGTTCCAGGGGAACGTCGTTGGGGTTGTCCAGGAGCAGGTTCAGGCCCAGGGGCCAACACTCGGAGGTGGGCGGGTGGATGATGAGGCCCTGGAAGCTCACCCGGGGGGCCTCCAGCTCGCCCCGGGCCAGTTCCGTAAGACCGGGGCCGCAGGCGGAGCCCGTCAGCAGGGCAGCCAGGACCCCGAAAATGAACCATGTATCCAGGTATGCTAACTTTGCTTTTGACATTTATCCTCCCGACGATTATAAAGTATCATAAATTTCCAGCCATGGGGGGGAGACATACCGATGTTCCTGACGCTTCGGAGGGCAGGAGGAGTGTTGTGTCTGGCGGCCGTCCTGCTGGCGGCCTGGGGCCCGCAGGGGGTGCTGGCTTCGGATTTTGCCGCCTTTTCCAAGGAGTGCGGCCTGCGGTTCGGCTGGGGACGCTCCGCCCACGCCGACGAAAATATCACCCTTTACAGCTTCCTGCCCCGCTGGGGCCTCTTCCTCACCGACGAAAACAACCCCTACCTGGGCAAGTTGCGCTTCTCCTTCCTGGTGGAGGGGCAGATCAGCGTCGCCGACTGCACCCACGGGGGTTGGGAATTGGGGGTCACCCCGCTCTTCAAGGTCAGCTATCCGGTGCTGGACCGGGTCCTGGCCTTTGCCGAGGGCGGCGCCGGGATCATCTGGGAGAACATCGACACGGTGGCCATCGCCCATACCTTCAATTTCAGCCCCCAGGTGGGGGCGGGCTTCGACATTCACCTGGCCGGGGGCTTCGCCCTCACGGTGGCCTATCGCTGGCGCCACGTCTCCAATGCCGGGATCTATGACGACAACCAGAACTTCAACGTCCACTTCGGCCACCTGGGCCTGACCTACTTTTATTAAGCTTCAGAGCGAGGGGGCGTCCGGCCTGCTTCTCCCCCCTGAGGCGCGGCTCTCACCCGTCAAAGTTCTCCAGATATTCCAAGGCGTCCCGGGCGGCCTCCTGGGCCGCCTTTTTCTTGGAGGGGCCCCGGCCGTGGGCCAGGGGCTGCTCGTCCAGCCGCACCTCCACCTCGAAGCTGCGGTCATGGGGCGGCCCGATTTCGCTCACCAGGTGGTAGGTGGGTATGAGCGTGAACTTCCGCATGGTGTATTCCTGCAGCAGGGTCTTGTAGTCGCCCAGGGAGCGCCGCGGCTTCGTGCGCTGCAGGCGGGGGGCGAACAGGGCGGCGATGACGGCCCGCGCCGCCTCCAGGCCGCCGTCCAGATAGATGGCGGCCAGCACCGCCTCCAGGGCGTCGGCCAGCACCGAGGGCTTGCGCCGCCCGCCCTGACGCTCCTCCCCCCGGCCCAGCCGCAGGTGGTCTCCCAGGTCCAGGTCCCGGGCCAGGGCCGCCAGTTGGCGGGCGTTCACCAGGGCGGCCCGCCGATGCGAGAGATCTCCCTCGCTGGCCTCGGGAAAGGCCGCCAGCAACAGGTCGCTGATCACCAGGGAGAGGACCGCGTCTCCCAGAAACTCCAGGCGTTCGTTGCTGGCTCCGGCCTGGGGGGATTCGTAGGCATAGGAACTGTGCACCAGGGCCTGGTGGAGCCAGCCGGGCGTTTGGAAGGCGTAGCCCAACCGCTCCTCCAGTTGACGCAGAAGGCGGCGCTCCTCCGGCGGCAGGGCCTGATCGTCGGTGGGGAGGTCATTGTGATCCATGTGAGCCTCTCGCCGGCCCGATGTTTCGACCGACATCACAAAAATTAATGGTTTATTTCCCACTCGTCAAAAATTATTTTAATGTCTCTAAGTATCATAAAATAAATATCAAAAACTATCTTTTACACTGAATTTCGATATAAATGGTTGACATTTTGCCACACTTGTATTAAAAAGGACAAAATTTCACGGACCTCGAAAAAAAAATCCAACACAAGCGCACAAAGCAGTCCGTATCCAAGTTTGCTGTTAACCCACCGATAGACCAAATCAAGGTCACACCGAAAGGAGGTCTTTAATGGTGAGTCGGCTGATACTTGGCATCACCGTAAGTTTGGCTCTCTTGCTGTCCCCTGTCATTAGTCAACCGGCCCTGGCGAAAAGCAGCAAAAAGAAGTCGGCCACGGCCAGTGTCAAGAAAAAAAGTGGCAAAAAAGCCACATACAGCTCCCGGAAACGCTCTCGCGAATCCTCCCGTCGGGCCGTGGCGGACGACGGCGATACCGGATCATCTTACAGTCCCTCATATTATCGCAGCAGCATCTGCGAAACCCCTCCCTTGATGAAGATCATCCCCCAGCGGGACGGCAAGTTCCTGATGGAACCCTTGGCGCCCAAGCGGGCCGGCAGCGGGGTGACCACCACGCCCTACACCACCCCCTATAGCAGCGGCAGCCGGAAGACTACGGTGCCGGGCCGGGACGATTATTCCTCCCGATCCCACAGCCTGTCCAACAGCCTGGACAGCAGCGGCACCATGAGTTTCCCCCGGTGGAACTTCCCCGACATGGTATTGACCATGGCCCAGTATTACAAGGGGGCGCCCTACAGCCGCGGCGGCCGCCTCGACACCAGCGGCTCCACCGACTGCTCCGGGTTCGTGCAATATATCTATCAGGGCTTCAAGATCAACCTGCCCCGGAGCAGCAGCGAGCAGGCCCAGGTGGGCAAGACCATCTCCCAGAACCTGGATTACTCCAAGCTGTTGCCCGGCGACCTGCTGTTCTTCCGGCGCGGCGGCAGATCGGTGGGCCATGCCGGCATCTATATGGGCAACGGCAAGATGATCCATGCCTCCAACCATCGCAACGGCGTCACGGTCACCGACCTGAATCAGCCTTATTACCAGAGCACCTTCGTGGTGGCCAAGCGCGTCTTTGAGGTCAAGCATCCCGACTGACCCCCGGGCCCCCGCATCATTTTCTCCTTGACATACATCCGTCAGAAAGGTAGATACGTAAGCCAACCATACGGTCTGACAACCCGGAACACGGTGTAAATCCGTGGCGGACCCGCCGCTGTAATCGGGGACCGGGCGCTGGGGGGGAAACCCGGCCACTCTTGAGGCCCACTTCAAGGGGAAGGCTGCCACGCCCGGGCTGATCCGAGAGCCAGAAGACCTGCCGGACCGAACAATTTTATGAAGCTGCCGATGGCAAAGGGAGTTTCGCATTGTGCGAAACGCCCTTTTTTATTTTCAGACCCCATGAAATCAGGAGGAACGGCCATGTCACCCGTATTCAAGCCCCACAAGAAAGAGGAACCGCCCGCCCCCATCGGCTACCGCTACGCCTGCAAGCCCGATGGCACCAACACCGGCCTGTCCCACTACATCCTGCTGGACCCCAAAAAATAGACCAAGGAAAGCCTTACCGTGACCCAACCCAATCTGCAGGGGGCCCTGGTCAATCTGGGGCCGGGCCCCCACTTCCAACCCATCGACATTGGCAGCCCCGACTATATGGCGGTCCTGGAGGCCGACAGCGCCTTCTGGACCCTGGTGCCCCGGGGCGAGTTGTCCGAGTATCTGGCCACCGGCAGCCTGGCCGCGGCCTTCCAGGAACATCAGGAGCGCTTCCGGCAGGAGATGGCCGGCCTGCGCTTCGGCCTCAAACCCTCCGCCGTGTACTTCAACCCCACCGAGCGCTGCAATCTCAACTGCACTTACTGTTATCTGCCCGATGACCTGCGGCGCCAGGGGGTGGACATGGAGCCGGAGCGGCTGTTGGCGGCCCTGGAGGTCCTGGCGGCCTATTTTGCCGATACCCTCCCGGAGGGGGTGACGCCCCAGGTGATCTTCCACGGCAGCGAGCCCCTGATGTGCAAGGAGGCCGTCTTTGCGGCCATCGAGCGCTTCGGGGACCGCTTCCACTTCGGCCTCCAGACCAACGCCACCCTGCTGGAGGACGCCGACCTGGACTTCATCCGGAACCGGGAGCTCAGCCTGGGCCTCTCCCTGGATGCCCATCTGGCCGAAGTAGCCGACGCCACCCGCCACAACTGGCAGGGGACCGGCGTCTTCGGCAAGGTCGCCGGGCTCCTGGACCGCTTGGCCGGCTATCCCCATTACAGCGTCATCTGCACCGTCACCAGCACAAATGTGGCTCACCTGCCCGAGATCGTGGAGTACTTCCACCTCAAGCAGGTGCCCGTGGCCATGCTCAACCCGGTGCGCTGCACCCGGGAGGGGGGCCGCGGCCTCAAGCCCGACAACCTGGAGTTGGCCCGCGCCTTCACCCGGGCCCTGGACCGCACCCGGGAGCTCCTGGAGCTGACCGGCCGCAAGCTGGTGATCGCCAACTTCGCCAACGTCCTGGCGGGCCTGGTGGCGCCCACCACCCGGCGCCTGATGTGCGACATCTCCCCCTGCGGCGGCGGCCGCTGCTTCTTCGCGGTCTCGGCCCGGGGAGACCTGTTCCCCTGCAGCGAATTCATCGGTATCCCCGAATTCCGGGGGGGGAACCTCTTCGCCTCCGACATCCCCGCCATCCTGGAGACCCCGGCCTTCACCCGGGTGACGGGCCGCCTGGTGGAGGACATCAGCCCCTGCCGGCAGTGCGCCATCCGCCACTTCTGCGGCGCCCCCTGCCCCGCCGAGGTCTTTATGTGCACCGGCACCCTGGAGGCCCCGGCCCCCTACTGCGAGTTCTACGCCGAACAGGTGCGCTATGCCTTCCGCCTCATCGCCGCCGGCCAGGTGGACGACTTCCTGTGGGACGGCTGGCGTAACGGTACTGAACAGACCTTCGCCTTCTAGCTTGGCGGGGGAGGGCAGTAAGCCGCGGCCCGCGAGCCTGTGGTCCCTGGCCCCCTCCCCCAGAAATCTATGTCACCGTCTCACACCCCCGCCCGCCACAGTTCCCGGGTGACGACGTTGAGGAGGGCCCAGACGCCGTCCAGGGCCCAGAACTTATCCAGGCCCGCCGACACCGTCAGGTTCACCTGGGACGGGAACTCCTCGTCCCCCAGCCACAGGATGACTTCCAGCACCAGGCCGGGGAAGGCCGTCAGGGCCACGGCCGCGTCCCCCTGGGCCCGCGGCCTGCCCCCCAGGCTCTCCCCGGCCCGCAGAAATCCTTCCTTATCGTGGCCGAAGCGCTCCTCCAGCCGGCTCACCGGCAGGGCGTGGGGCCCCTGGAAGAAGGTCACCCCGCCCCTGAATTCCTTGGGGCTGGCAAGTCGCGAGTCCAGGACGGCCCGATCCACCCGCAGGAGGTAGAGGAGCGCCGTGAGACAGAGCTGAAAACTGGGGTCCTCCCCTTCCCTCCCCTGGAGGTGCGACTGCCGCCGGTCGGGCTGGATCACCAGGATGCGGTTGAGAAAGGGCAGGCGGTAGACCCCCTGCTCCCGGGCGACCCCGGTGCGGGCCGCCACCTCCCGGGGATCGGCGGCGTCCAGGGCGGCCCACAGGGCCGCATCCACCTGGGAGCACTTCTCGAACCGGACGTTGGCTTCCGGGTCGCGGGTGATATCGTAGGGCTGGTCGGTCATGGACACCTCCTGGACAGGGTTGGAAGTCTCAGTATATCCGAGACCCGGAGGGCTTCCAAGGGGCCTAACGCCGGGCGGCAGCGGCAAAAACCTAGGGAATCTTTTCTTAAGCTCTTCTCGGCCCCCCGAATCTAGTATACTAAAGGCCAAATCTCTCCCAGGAGCAATCAGATTACATGCGCGGCTTTTTCTATCCCCAAAGCGTGGCAGTGGTGGGCGTCTCCGAAGACCCGGAAAACCTGGGCCGGAATATCGTCAATAATCTCATTGAATTCGGTTTTGCCGGAAAGGTCTTCCCCGTGGGGCCCCGGGGCGGGATGATTGCCGGGATGAAGATCCTGCCGTCGCTGTTGGATCTCCCGGAGCCGGTGGACCTGGCCGCCATCCTGGCCCCGGCCCAGGTGGTGCCGGGCCTCCTGGATGATTGCGGCCGCCTGGGGGTCACCCGGGTGGTGGTGGAGTCGGGGGGCTTTTCGGAGCACAGCGAGGGGGGGCTCCTCCTGGAGCAGGAGGTGCAGGAGCGGCTGACGCGCCATGGCATCCGTATGATCGGCCCCAACGGTCTGGGGGTGATGAACCTGGATAACGGCCTGGTGCTGCCCTTCATCCTCATCCCCATGCGCCCGAAGTTGGGAGGGGTGTCCCTGGTCTGCCAGAGCGGCGGGGTGGGCTCCAATCTGATGAGCTGGCTGGCCCAGACCGGTCTAGGGCTCAATAAGTTCATCAGCATGGGCAACAAACTCAACGTCAATGAAAACGACCTGCTGGAGTTCTTGCTGGCGGACGACGGCACCCGCATCATCTACCTCTACCTGGAGGACATCGCCGACGGCCGCCGCCTCATGGAGATCGCCCGGGAGGCGGCCAAACCCATCATCCTGCACAAGGCCAACATCGGCGAAACCAGCGCCGCCATTGCCCGCAGCCACACCGCGTCGCTACTGGTGGACGACCGGGTGGTGGACGCGGCCTGCGCCCAGACCGGCATCCTGCGGGTGCGCACCCGCCAGGAATTCCTGGTGGCGGCCGCGGCCCTGATGCAGCCGCCTCTCACCGGTAACCGGCTGGCCATCCTGTCCCGCTCCGGGGGCGAGGCCGTAGTGGCCGCCGACGCCTGCCATCAGAGCGGCTTCCAGCTGCCGCCCATCGCCCCGGAGGTGCAGGACCTCATCCGCCGGCGTTCCCGGGCCGGGGTCATCCAGCCCCAAAACCCCTTAGATCTGGGGGATATCTTCGATTTTTCCCTTTACAACGACGTGGTGGCGGCCTTCTGCCGGGATGCGCGCATCGACGGCATCATCTATCTGTATGGCCCGGTGACCGACCAGGAAAAGGCCGAGGCCCGGGCCAGCGCCCGGACCATCATCGATCTGGCTCGCAAGGCCAACAAACCCCTGGCCACGGTGGTGGTGGGCAACCTCGAGGAGCAGGACTACCTGCGCCACGAGTTGGGGACGCCCATCTTCACCTTTCCGGGGGAGGCCATCCGGGCCCTGGCGGTGGCCCGGGACTGGCACCGGCGGGCCGGAGCCGGCCCGGCTCCCGCATCGGAGCCCCCCGCCACCCTGGAGGCGACGCGCCGGGTCCTGGCACCCTGGACCGGGGCCGCCGGCCCCCTGCCGCTCACTGCCTCCCTGGAGGTGGTGCAGCAGTTGGGAATCACCGTACCGGGCTGGGTGGCGGCCGCCTCCCCGGAGGCGGCGGACCGGGCCGCCCGACAGTTGGGCTTCCCGGTGGTGTTGAAGCTGGTGGCCCCCGGGGCGCTGCATAAATCGGATCTGGGTGGCATTCGCCTGGATCTGACCACCCCGGAGGCGGTGGCGCAGGGCTATCAGGAGCTGGCCCAAGTGGCGGCCTACCGGCTGCCGGAGGGCGAATCGTGGCAGGTGCTGGTCATGAAACAGGTGGAGGGCGGCCTGGAAGTGATCCTGGGAGCCAACCGGGACCCCAAATTCGGTCCGGTGGTCATGTTCGGAGCCGGGGGCATCTGGGTGGAGGTCCTCCGGGACGTGGCCCTGGGCGTGGCCCCCCTGGACGAGGCCGCGGCCCGGCGGCTCATCGATCAGACCAAAATCGGTGCGGTCCTCCAGGGCGGCCGGGGACAGCCCCCCCTGGATCTAGAGGCCCTCAGCCGGGACCTGCAGCTCCTGGCCGCCCTGATGACGGCCTGCCCCGAAATCCGGGAGGTGGACCTCAATCCGGTGCGGGTCCTGCCCGCCGGCCTGGGCACCCTGGCGCTGGATGCCCGGATCATTGTCTGAAGGCAGCAACGGAGGGATTTATGACGTTTGACATCGATGAAACCAATGACTTGACGGGCTTAGTTCTAAACGCCATCCCCTCGCCGGTTTTGGTTGTCGACGATGACGTCAAAATCCAGTGGTTCAACCTAGCCGGAGCCCGGCTATTGGCCCGGGAACCCGACCTGATCATTCGCCGGCGGGCCGGTGAGGTCCTGCATTGCGTCCATGCCCGCCAGTCGCCGGAAGGCTGTGGTCACGGTAGCTTTTGCCCCCAGTGTCCGGTGCGGGCGGCAGTAACCCAAGCCCTCCAGGGTCAAGACGTGACTCGCCGCCGGGCCCATATGGAATTGGTCAGCCACGATACGGTCACCGACATCTACTTGCTGATAACCACAGCACCCCTCGACCATGACGGGGGAGACCTCGTCCTGCTGATCCTGGAAGATATCAGCGAGCTGATGGAGCTGAAGAATATCATCCCCATCTGCGCCTATTGCAAAAAGGTGCGGGATGACCAGCTTTATTGGCAGAGCGTGGAAAACTACTTCAAGGCCCACCTCGACCTGGGCTTCAGCCACGGCATCTGTCCGGACTGTTATGAGAAGTTGCTTAAGCCCCAGGTGTAGTGGAGCTAGTGGCAGGAGTGCCGTTCTACCAGCCGCTGCCCCCACCGCCGCCCCCGCCGCCGCCGGAGAAGCCGCCCCCGCCGCTCCCCGAGGAGCTCCCCGGAGCCACCGAGGCTGAAGCAATGGCCGAGGTTAGCCCGGTTCCCAGGTCCGACGCCAGGCGGGAAGGAGTGAACCCATCCATCCGGCTGCCATGATACCAGACCGGCGTATAAGTTGCCTCCCGCTGCCCGGCCCGGCTCAGGACCTCGGCGAACTGCTCGCTCCATTCATTCTCCACGTCCAGGGCCAGGGCGTAGGGGAGGTACTTTTCATAGTGCTGGGGGGTCATCTCGGGGGGATGCAGGCGCTCCAGGCGGTCGGCCTCGGCCCGGGACAGGTACATCCGAAACCCCTCCACCCGGTCCATGAGCTGCCGCCCGGCGGCCGTGGGAGCCTTGATGAGGTGCAGAAAGATCAGGTTGAGGCCGACGATCAGGATGAGGATGATTGCCACCAGGGGTGAGGTAAAGACCGCCAGGCCCACCAGGGCCAGTATTTCAAAGAGGCCGAAGACGGCCAGGGGCCAGCTCAGCCCGGCGCGGCGCCAGATGGCCGCGCAGCCGGCCGTCCAGCCCCCCAGCCACAGCATCAGAAACGCCCCCACCCACCGGGAGGTGGTGTCGTCCAGTCCCCAGATCAGGGCCCCCAGGCTCGCCAGCCCGATGACCGCGCCCCCGGCCAGGTATCCGGAGTGGGTCAGGTAGTAGGTCTTCTCCAGGGCGGCCCGCAGCCGCGTCTCCAGTTCCTGTTTGGCCCCGTTGACCAGGGCGTGGTTTTCCGACTTCAAGGTGACGCTTTGGTGCGGCCCGAAGAGGCGGGCCGCCACCCGGGCCTCGGTATCGCTGAGCTTGACGTCGGGAGCCCCGGTTTTGACCAGGATCATACCTGCGTCGGAGTCCTCGATAACCAGGAACCCCTTGACCGCCAGGTTGATCACCGTGGCTGCGAAGGCCCGGTCGTCGTAGCCCATCTCCATGACCATGCGCACCGCGGCCGGTTCCAGGCCCGCCGGCGGCTCATACAGGGGGACGATGACGCCCCGGGCCGGATCCCGGCCGATCCGCCACCACACGAGGAGATAATACCCCAGCAGCAGGAGCGTTCCCAACAGCGCCCATCCGGCCCCGGGATTGTCCCCGAAGAAACTGGCAGCCCGGTCCTGCCAGGTGGGGGGTTGGACCAGGCCCTTGGGCCAGGCCACGGCAATGGTCAGGCCTTCCCGGGGAGACAGGGTCCGGGTGGTGCGAAATCCGATCCGGTTGACTCCCTCCCGCCAGACCCGGTAATCCTTCCCCTTGGCCCCGTACGGCCCGGTGTAGGCGTATTCCTGCACCACCTGGGCCCCGGGCGGCAGCGTCACCACGGCCTCCGCCTGCTCGATGGGGAAGGTCCAGCCGGTGCCCACGGCATTCCAGTACAGCTCGTCGTAATCCTGGAAAAAACCCAGCGCCCGGTCAGTCTCGTAGGTGATGACATAGGTATGAATCCCGGGTTTCAGCCTGACGCCGGCCTGGCCGATATAGATCTTCTTGCCGTTGGCCGCCGGCTTCACCTGGTAGGATTCCTCCCGCCCATCCCGGCTGATGTTCAAGACCCGGAACCCCACCTTCACGGTGTTTCCCAGGCGGTCTTTATAGGTGGTGGGAAAGTCCCTGATGATGCCGCGCTTGATGGTGGTGCCGGTGGCCCGCACCGTGATGGTTTCGGTGACGGTGAGCCGGGAGTCGGGATGGACCGTGATCTGCACGGCGAAGTTCAGGATGCTTTCGCCGTTCGCCCCCCGGGCCGTTCCTCCCAGGGGCGCTCCCAGCGCCAAGAAAATTACGGCCAGAATCACCAGCCCGCGTTGCAGGACCGCACCGGATGGTTGCATAGGACTACCCCCGAAAGTGAACCTGGTTTCTGCTCCGGATACCATCTTATCGGCGGGTGGGGGAGTAACCTGAATCAGATCGGGCCGCGCTTTTGCTTTTGCGGCCGAAATGTCTTACAATCACTCCGGGAGGTCGGGCCTTCCGGCCCTGCCCCACAGTCCACCGACCTTTAGGGACAATTATGGAAAAGTCCACTCCTGCGGCCCTGGCCGCCTTGTTGCAGAAATCCCGTCGGGCCGCCGCCCTCACCGGGGCCGGCATTTCGGTGGAGAGCGGCATCCCGGCCTTTCGGGGGGCCCAAGGGCTCTGGAGCCGGTATGACCCCGTGGAGTATGCCCATATCCGAGCCTTTATGGCGCATCCCGCCAAGGTCTGGACCATGCTGAAGGAGCTGGACGCCACCATCCGGGCAGCCCGGCCCAACCCTGCCCACACCGCCCTGGCGGAGCTGGAAAGATTGGGCAAACTGGCCGGCATCATCACCCAGAACGTGGACAACCTGCACCAGGAGGCCGGAAGCGCCAACGTCATCGAGTACCATGGCAATGCCCACCACTTTGTCTGCCATGTCTGCCGGGGGCACTGGCCCCGGGAGGCCCTGGACTTCGACCAGACGCCCCTGTACTGTTACTGCGGCGGGCTTATTCGACCTGACGTAGTCTTCTTTGGAGAAGCCATCCCCGAGGACGCCCTCCGGCAGGCCCATGCCCTGGCCGCCGGCTGCGATCTGATGCTGGTCATCGGCACCTCGGCGGCAGTCTACCCGGCCGCGGGGCTCCCCTACACCGCCAAGGACGCCGGGGCCGCCATCGTGGAGATCAACCTGGAGCCCACCGACCTCACCGACAAGCTCACCGACTATTTCCTCTCCGGCTCGGCCAGCAACCTCCTCTCCGCCACCGTGGCCGCTCTGCACCGCCTTGGCGCGAAGGGTGAGACATCGGTGCAGTGACGGAACTTCCGGGACAGTGACGACGAGGACGGGGGCAAGGGGGATAACCGGCGAGATGTCTTAGCCCCCTCCCAGCCCCCGGCGGCATTTTGCTGCGATCAGACGCGGGGCAGGAGTTCCAGGGCGATGGCCGCCGCCCGGCGCGAGGCCCCCGGTCCCCCCAGTCGGTGGATCAGGCGCGTCAGGCCCCGGCGCAGTTTATCCAAAGACTCGGGATGTGTCAGCCATTCCTGCATCCGAACGGCAATCGCCTCCGGGGTGACTGCGGCCTGGATCAGCTCCGGGAAGAGCCGTTCCTCGGCCAGGAGGTTGGCCATGCCGATATGGGGCACCTGGATCAACCGGCGGCCCAGGGCATACGACAATGGCGCCAGCCGGTAGACAATGACCATGGGCGTCCCCAGCAGGGCCGCCTCCAGGGTGGCGGTCCCGGAGGTCACCACCGCCAGCTCCGCCGCGGCCAGCACCTCGTAGGCCCGGCCGTGCACCACGGTGATGGGTACCGCCGCCGCCTCCGCCAGCCGCCGCACCAGATCCTCTGGCGCGCTGGGAGCCAGGGGGAGCAGGAAGCGGCAGCCGTGAATCTCCCGGGCCATGATCCCCGCCGCCGCCGCCATCACCGGCAGCATCCGGGCGATCTCACTCTCCCGGCTCCCGGGGAGCAAGGCCACGGCCAGCTCATCCGCGCTGAGCCCCAGGGACCGCCGCAGTTCGCCGGGGGGCGGGAGCGCCGGCATGGTCTCCCGCAGGGGGTGCCCCACATAGGTGGCGGCCACCCCATAGCGACGGTAGAACTCCGCCTCGAAGGGGAAGATGACCGCCATGCGGTCCACCAGCCGGGCCAGGGTATGGACCCGGTACCGCCGCCAGGCCCAGATCTGGGGGCTGATGTAGTACATCACCGGCAGCCCCAGCCGTTTGGCCATGCGGGCCACCAGAAAGTTGAAGTCGGGGAAGTCCACCAGGATGACCAGCCCCGGGCGCGCCGCTTTCAGGTAGGCCCAAACCCGACGCAGGGCCTGGATCACCCGGGGAAGTTTGCCCGCCACCTCGATGAGGCCCACCACCGCCAACTCCGCCGCCGGATAGAGAACCTGCATCCCCTCCGCAGCCAGCCGCTCGCCGCCAACCCCCACAAAGGCCGCAGTCGGCGCCAGCTGCCTGATTTCGTGCACCAGCCGGGCTCCATGGGCGTCCCCCGAGGCCTCCCCGGCCGACAGGAACACGAGGGGATGATTGTGGGTCTGAGGTGGCATGCCGTGGGTCACCGTCATCTCTGGGAATGGGTCTAACAATCGTGAGTCCATAGTCAGGGCTGGATAATCAAGCCTCCATTACCTTTATCTTGCCGGGGTCGGTCGCCATGCTTATTCATACCAAGACTGGACCATAAAAATGAAAAGGGGTTGCCCGGCTGGGCCAACCCCTGGTTGTGCATGTGGCGGGGACGACGAGACTCGAACTCGCGACCTCCGGCGTGACAGGCCGGCGTTCTAACCAACTGAACTACGCCCCCGATTTGGCGTGAACACCTCGATTAATCTGGTAGGCGGAACAGGACTCGAACCTGTGACCCCCGGCTTGTAAGGCCGATGCTCTCCCAGCTGAGCTATCCGCCCGCACCACCATTAAGCATTAAATTAATATCACAGGGCGCAGAAGTGTCAAGGGAAAATTCTCCTCCTTACCCCACCGCCACTCATTTCACCGTGGGATTCTCCTCCCACCGCCTGGAAACCCTGGAGCCCGCCCGGACGGCCATGGCGGGCCATGAGGCCGTGGTGTTGGAAGAACCCCCGACGGCCGCCTTCCGTCGGGCTCTGGCAGACCCTGGCGCCCTGGAGGAATATCTCTGGGAGTCGGAGACGGCCTTCCCCGTCTTTGCCCGGCAGCAGCTCCAGGTCTTGCGTCACCTCACGGGCTCCGGTAGCCAGATCCTACAAATTGAGCCCTATCTGCAAAGACTCCTGGAGATTCACGAGCTCCTGGCGGACGGCCGCACTCCGGAAGACGTCGCCGCCCGTGAGGACCTGGCCCCGGTCTATGCGATGGAGAGGGAATGTACCGCGGCTGTCCTGACCTTCTACCGGCTGACCCTGGAGGCCCCTTTCCCGGAGGTGGTGACGTCGGTCCAGGTCTTTGCCCGGGCCGACGCCCGCCGTTTCCGCCTGCGGGACCGGTGGCGGGCCGCCGCGCTGGAACAGCTGGCCGGCCGGTTTGCCTCGGTGTACGTGGAAGCCGGCTACATGCACCAGGCCCTTCCGGGGGAACTGACCCAACGCCTGGGCCGGACCGGGGCGGTGCGAAGCTTCTATCTCCTGGAAGAGTATATCCGGCCCCAACTGGGCACTCCCCGGGTCTTCGGACCGGGGGATGAACTCACCCTGAAATATCTCTTCGAAACGCCGTTGAATCTGGAGGCGGCGAAGGAGTTGGCCGCCCGCAGCCTCATCTATATCAAGCTCCTGAGCCAGAAAGAAATGGCTCCCACCCCGGACTCCCCTTTCCCCCACACCGCGGAGGAAATGACCGCCGCCCGTCTCGTCGCCCCCCTGACCTTCCCGGACTGCGAGAAACTGTTCGCCCTCCTCAAGACCGCCGCCCCGGAGACCTGCCGACGGCAGGTGCGCTGGTATCTCAAGAACTCTTACGGCCATGACCCGATCTCTGAGAACCCTATCCCCACCACCAGGACTGAGGACTTTTAACCCGGGACTAACCCCTTCCCCTTGCCACCGGGACCTGCTTCGGGTAAAATATGAGCCTCATTCACGCAGAATTCCCTCTGATCCCCTGACCCAACCAGACGCATTCCCTGCTTTAAAGGAGGTTTATCTTGCTTCCCTGGGCCCAACATCGCCGTTGGACGCTGTTACCATTTGTTATCATCCTGCTGTGTCTGGGACATTACGTCCCGGCTGCCGGCCAGCCCCCCCAGACCGCGGCCCCCACCGAGCGTCTGAGCCCCAAGAAATGGGCCGCCCTGGAGAAAAGCCTCCGGGGGACCCTGGCGGAACAGCAGCAAAAATTCCTGGATGCCAAGACTCGGCTGGTGCAGGAAAAAGACGCCCAGATCGACATCCGGCGGGGGCTGGAAGACCTGACCTCCGCGGTCTCGGCCCACCAGGCCGCCCTGGCAGTGGGCTCCCTGCCCCTGGCCAAGACTATGGAACTCCTGGAGGAATTCCGGCAACGCCGGGAGAAGCTGATGCCGTTGATCAAACAGCGGGAGGAGGAGTTGACCGCCCTGACCAGGAGTCAGGGAGCGGCCGCCGCCGCCCTGGCGGAAATGCAGCCGCAAGTGGAGTTGCTGCGCACCTCCAAGGGAGCCGTGCCCTCGGCGGATCGACTGCTGACCCTCTCCCAAAGATACCGGAAAACGGCCGACGCCTACCAACAACAGTTAGTCAAAACCCAGGAGGCCATGACCCAATCCCTGGATGACCTGCGCCGTCAGCGGAACCTCCTGGAGGAGATGACCGCCACGCTGGAAACCTACCGGGACAAGACCTTTAAAGACAGCCTGTTGAAACGCCAGGAGGGCGGTTCCCTGACCGAGGACCTGCGCAGCCTGATGGAGGAATCTGGTCGTCTGCCGGGGCGAGTGTATGCCTGGGCCAACCACCTGATCACCTCCGGGGCCCTGAGTGCCTTTGTGCGTGGGCAGGCTGCGCCTCTCAGCGGGTTGGTCCTGTTCCTGGCGCTTCTGCTCATCGTGGCCCGCTACCTACGCCGTTTGTTAAAGCAGTACCTGCTGCCCTGGAGTGAACGGGCAGTCAGCTTTAGTTGGAAGACCCTCTTGGCCCTGGCCCGAGTGGTGTTGAGAAATCTGGCCCTCCTCTTCCTAACCCTCTGGGTGGGGCTCAGTCTGAGGGTCCTGAAGCTCTGGGACAACAAGGCGGCCATTATCCTCTTCTATGGGTTGGCGGCCTGGACTGCCCTGCGGCTGGCCCAGGCTCTGTGCCAGGCCGTGTTCGATCCCCGGCACCCCGGGGGCGGCATTGTCAGGGTGGACGTCGCCACCGCCCGCTTCTACCGCCGTCATCTAAACCTCTTCTTGGTCTTTTTCTTCCTCAGCAACTTCGCCCTGGAAGCTTTACAGCAATTGCAGTACCCGGGGAACGTATTGCTGGTGGCCCATTTCCTCTACCTGATGGGCGTTCTGGGCTGGATTGCCTGGCTGCTGCGCAAGCCGTATCTGGAGAACCTTCTGGAGGGCATGGGGCTGTCTCCCTCCTCCCGGCGGGGTTCATTCATGCGGGCCCTCCGCCCCCTGGTTCTGCTCCTCCTGGGGGTGGTGATCATCACTCACCTGCTGGGATTCCAGTATTTCGCCCTCTATTTGACCAATGCCGCGGCCCAAACCACTCTGGTGGCCATCGGGTTCTGGCTGCTCTCCCAGATGGCAGTTGATTTTAATGATTATCTCAATAAACCGGAAACGGGAGTTCTGGCCCGCCAGCTCGCCTTGCCGCCTGCGACCCTGCAGCGGACGCATACACATTTTCCCAAGGTGATCCATGCCCTTCTGTTGGTAGGGTTTCTCCTGACCACTGCGATGTTCTGGGGGGTGGAGTTCCGGTGGCTGCAAATGTTCTTTACCGCCCTGGACCAGGGCCTGCACCTGGGGTCGATAAAGCTCTCACCGCTGAGCCTGTTTCTGGCGGTGGGTTCGATCCTGCTTCTCCGGCGACTGGCCCGGTTTGCCAATTTTATCCTGGCCCAACGGGTATATGAGCGCCGGGGCTGGGACGTGGGCATCCAGCACACCATTTCCACCACCATCACCTACAGCTGCATCACCCTGGGGATCATTCTGGCCATGGGCTTCCTGGGCCTGAACCTCACCAATCTGGCCTTGGTGGCCGGGGCTTTGGGGGTGGGAATCGGCTTCGGGCTCCAGAACATTGTCAACAACTTCATCAGCGGCCTGATCCTGCTATTCGAGAGGCCCATCAAGGTGGGCGACATGCTGGTCATCGACGGCCAGTGGGGTTTGGTCAAGACCATCCGGGTGCGCAGCACCGTGTTCGAGACCTTCGACCGCTACGTGATGATCATCCCCAATTCCGATCTGATCTCCAACAAGGTCATCAATTGGACCCACTATGGCCGCGGGCCCACCCGCCTGACCCTGAAGGTGGGGGTGGCCTACGGCTCCAATGTCCACACCGTCACGCAGACCATCGAACAGGTCTGCCGGGCCAATAAACGGGTCCTCCCCGAGCCCCCCCCGCAGGTCTTCTTCCAGGCCTATGGCGACTCATCCCTGGACTTCAACATTTGGGTGCATGTCCGGCGGCCCGATGACCGCGTGCCCGCCACCCACGAACTCAACACCGCCATCTACGAAGCCTTTAAAGTTGCCGGGATTGAAATCCCCTTCCCACAGCGGGACTTGCATATCCGCACCATGCCGCCCTGGCCCCCGGCCCCGGGCGCCGACCCCTCGTCTTGAGGAGTCATACATGGGTCTGGGCCACCCGTACGGTATGAATATGAATTTGCCAGGAGGTCCAGCCTAATCCGGACAGGGAATGATATTCTCCAATTAGAACTGGGGAACGCACCAAGTCGCGACAAACCTGAGGGCGGGGGGGGTGAGTCAGAGGCGTGGGGGTGGGGGTCCGGGGACCTGGCCCCCCCCGGTTCAGCGTCTCGTTTCCAAAAGCTTCCCCAAGGCAGCCAGATGGGCCTTTTCCTCCTGGGCAATCTGGAACAGGACATCCTGGGCATCGGCCTGGGACATCTTGCGGGCAAAGCGCAGGTACAGGTCCAGGGCCTGGGTCTCGATCATCATGGCCAGGTCCAGGGCGCCCCTCAGGTTGGTCAGGTGGGCGGCATTGCGGGTGATGAAGTCCTGCATGTCGAAGCCCCCCTCCATGACCCCGCTGGGCACCGTGGCTTCGTAGGTGGCCCGATCCGGAGGCGGGTCGGCCAGGCGGGTCCGCAGGGAAAAGAGCCTGTCCATGTGCTTATCTTCGATGCCGGCCATTTTGGCGAAGAATCCCCGGAGTTCCTGGTCGGCGCTCTGGGCCTCCAGGGTCCGGTAAAATTCCTGCAATCCCTTTTCCAGGCCAAAGGCCAGGGCTACCACCTCCGCCGGGGTTTCGTCACCCCGCACCAGGTCCAGATTCAACTCCACCGGCCCGGCGGCCTTTTGACCCTGCCAGGCCTTGATGCCTCCCTTGATGTTGTAGACCTCTGGGAAACCCATGCCGGAGAGCAGCTGCGCCGCCACCCGGCTGCGGCCGCCGATGGCGCAGTGCACCAGGGTGGGTTTGGCGGGATCGAGCTGACTGGCGGCGTCGCTCAATTCCGGCAGGGGGATCAGGGTGGCCCCGGGAAGATGTTCGGCTTCATATTCCCCCGGCTGGCGCACATCCAACAGGGTATAGCTTCCGGCCGGGCGGGCCGCCATAAAGGCCTGGGCGGCCTGAGGGTCCAGGGAATCCACCGGGGAGAAGAGCTTTGTCAACTGTACCATATCTACCTCGCTGTACTGGAAACAAGGGGGCTGGGACTGCCACGACCGGAAGGCTCTCCGGGCCCGGAGAAGTCCCTCGATGGGCTTGACCGGGACGATGGTATCGGGCGGGGCGCCTTCGATCCCGCCGGTGGGGACGCCACTGCCGGTGTTGAACGACACCACGTCATAGGGCACTTCCGCCCCATCACCCAAGATCAGACGGCGGCTGGCCGGATCGATCCGGGAGACGACACCGGAAATGAAGGTCCCGCCCCGCTCCTCCACCATTTGTTTGACGTGAAACCTGATGTCTTGGGGGCGGTACGTGCCCCCCAGCATCCCCGGGCCCATCCCGGAGTCATAGTGATAGGGGGCGGGGCTGATCAACACCACTGAATACCCCCGGGCGACATAGTCCGACACCCGGGTCAGGGCGGTGAGGGGGGCGTGGCCGCCGCCCCCCAGGACCAGGCGACGCCTCATCTTCGGCTCCAGAAATGAATAATGGCAGGCCTGTTATCTCTCCATCATGACAGGAAACCGGTCCTGCTCCCCAAAGTTGGCTTCGATGTGACGCACCCGGGCCACATGGGAAAAGACGCTGTCGCTGCCAATCTCCATGAGTTCCAGATTCTCGCGGCACACTTCCCCCTGCATCCAGGCAGAGGCGATGAATGCGATGGTCCAGACCGGGGCAAGGGATTGGGCGGTCCGGGAAAGTCACAATATCTTCGGCCAGTTTTCACCTCATCCTCAAGTTTTCCCTCCCTGCCGCCGATAAACCAAGCAAGCCAACGGGGTGGGGCCAGGGTGAGACCCCCATGCATTTGTATGTTAAGGGTGATGCGCTCCCCCCGCAACTGGAAAAACCGCAGGTCTCCCCGGCAATTTTGCTTGACAAGGGTTTAAATGACAGGGTACTTTGGAACTCATAAGAATATTTCGGATTATCACTTGTAGGGAAGAGATTTCTTGCTGGGGAGAGAAAGGGGGCCGACAGTCCCCGCACTCTTCTTCAGAGCCGCGGTAAACCAGAACGGACTGCAGTCCTAACGGCAGGGAGCCGTTGCTCATGGTCATGCGCAGACAGACAGCTAAGCCGCCCCGGACCCGGAAGCCCCCCTCAGCGTCGGCGCAAGAGTCGGCTCCGTCCCGGGGCATTGCGTCCGCGCCTCTCTTTTGGAGCGTGGTCTGCGTCTTGGCGGCTATCCTGGGAGGCGGAGCCCTCTTGGGGAGCAAAGAAATCTATTCCCTCTACCACCTCAAGCAAGAGAAAGACATCCTGGCCCGGGCCAATCTGGAGCTTCAGGACGAGAACCAGCGGCTGCTTAAAACCATCGATCGGCTGCAGAACGACCCGGAGATGATCGAAGACCTGATCCGCCGGGAATTGAATTTCGTTAAGAAGAACGAGCTGATTTTCCTCCTTACCTCCGAAGGGGCCAAACCGCCCACGCCGGTTCGGGAGACGCCTCCTGCCGTGCCCGCCAAGGGAAAAGCGGGAACGCGTCGGCAATGACCTCGCCCCGCGATGATATCAGCCATATCAGTGAACGGCTAGGGAAAGAACCGGGCATCGGCGCCATCGCGCTTCTGGCGGAGAATTACCAGGAACAGCAAAACCATGCCCTGGCCGCTGAGGTCTGCCGCCGGGGGTTGGATCTCTACCCGGGCAACCTGGAATTAAGGTTGATCCTGGGGGAAGCCCTGATGGGACTCCAACAGCCCGAAGAGGCGGAAGAGGCCCTGCTCCCCCTGGTGGTGGAAGTCCATCGTCTGGGGCGGGTCTTTCAGGTCTTGGCCAAGGTCTACCGGCAGCAGGAGCGGCTGCGGGAGGCCGAGCAAGCCGAAGAGGTGTGGGCCTTGCTGAACGGCACCGGCCAAGGTTCAGGACCGCCGGAACCGGAGACGGCGGGCGAGATCGACAATGACTTTTGGAATCTAGGGGCAGCCGGCCCCTCCACCCCGCCCCCGGCCCTGGAGGTCCAGGGCGTTCTGGAGAAATGGCTTCGGGCGGTGCAGACCCGGAAACAGACCGGCTAAAGGGAGAGCATGTATTCCACAGCTGACTTTCGCAAAGGCTTAAAGATAGAAATCGACGGCGCCCCGTACACCATTGTGGACTTTCAGCACGTCAAACCCGGCAAGGGCGGAGCCTTCGTGCGCACCAAGATCAAAAACCTGGTCACCGGCCGGGTTCTGGACCAGACGTTTCGATCCGGGGAAAAGGTGGAACGCCCCGATCTGGCAGAGAAGGACATGCAGTACCTCTATCAGGAGGAGGACCGCTACTGCTTCATGGACAATGAAAGTTATGAGCAGATCTTTCTCTCCGCCGAGCAGTTGGGAGAGGGCCAGGCTTTTCTACAGGATAACCTGAATCTCAAGGTCCTCTTCTTCAAAGGGGATCCCATCGCCGTGGAACTCCCCACCTTCGTGGAGTTGGAGGTGAGTCAGACCGAACCGGGGGTGCGGGGGGATACCGCCAGTGGCGGGTCCAAACCCGCCACCCTGGAGACGGGTGCGGTCATTCAGGTGCCCCTGTTCATCAACGAAGGCGACCGCATCAAGGTGGACACCCGCACCGGCAGCTACGTGGAGCGGGTGAAGTAAGGAACTATGATACGGCGTGTCGGTCCGCATGGCCCCCTGGCATGCCGCCGCTGATATGCGGGCAGCGCCCCAGGGGGCCCACAGATGACTCACCGCGTTCGGGGCGGGAGCAGCGGCTAAACCACCTTTACCAGCAGGACGTTCCGTTTGACCCCGAATCGTAAGGCCTGGCGTTTGGACTTCATGTAGACATCTACTTTCTGACGGCAGCGGGCGGCCATGCGGTCGCGGAACTCATATTCCCCCAGGCCCTCGAGGCGGATCTTATCGCCGAAGTCCATCTGCAGGCGATGCTCCAGGTCGCGGCTCAGGGCAATGATGCCTTCCCGGACCCGGGTTCCCGAAGAGGTATAACCGGAATGGGCATAGGCGGTGACGGTAACGATGGCCATGGAGTTGGAAACGGTGGTCTGGGGCCAAGAGAAAATAGCCAGGGCAACGCCCAATAACGTCAAAAGAACAGTTTTATTCATAGGATAGGTCTCCTTCGATCGCTGCAGCACGTGAGGTAAAGGTTTTCCCTCCTGAGTGGGCGATGGGATTACCCCGTCTGGATGAGGGAGGTGTGCTGGTGTTGAAGGAAGTCGCCGGGAAAGGAAATCGAGGATCCCGCGGTGGATCGCCTCAATAGCTTGCTTTAATGCCTACGTGGTTAGCTGACGGGTTGGGGCTAAAGCATGCCCCCTTCAGCCCCTTGGGCTGAAGCTTAACCCCTAAAACGGTTCCCCCGTTCCCTCTGCGCCAGAGGGATTCGGCTAACTATTTTTGGTCCTCCAACCAGCGATCATTATGTGTGGTCAAAGTTGGAGGACTTTGTATAAGAATTCACATAAAAAGTCAAGGGGAAAATCTAGATTGCCATATAATATCTTGTTTTTATTTTATAATATTATTGATCATCCAGGGTGGGCAACTAGCCGGAAGAGGGAATTTTCTAGTGAGCTTATCATAGTATGATCAAAGGAAATTCTGTTTTGATACAACCTCACAAAAAGTGACTCAGCAGACTCGACCCGGAAAAAATAGGCTTATTTTTAGACAAGTTCTCAAGTTATTGTTGAACTCTGTCGATAATAAAGAATAAATTATGGAGTATGCGGGCGACTCGATGCTCTCCCACTACAGGAGTGACGGCATGGATGCCAGTCTCAACCGCAGTAACCTGTTTTCGCAAAAATTGCGCCTGATCAAAGGCGTCTCCTGCCGCGGGAAAAATGGCGGTTACTTTCCCATTTTCCTCCGGGATATCATCCCGGAAGGCCGCTTGAATTTCCCTATCTTCATCAAGACCATCGAAGGACCGGAGAACACCGTCCGGTACCTGCCCCTCTACAACACCGACGAGATCTTTCAACAGAACTGGCTGATCCGCCTCCAGCAGATGCAGATCGAGCGTTTATATTGTCGTGAGGAAGATCTGGAACAGGTCATCGATTACCTGAATAACTATCTTACGCTGCTGGAGAGTCAGGGCCCGGCGGCCATGCAGAAAAAGATGATGGTCCTGTTTGATCACCTGGGCCTGACCTTACACCAAGCGTATGAAAACCTCCATCTGGGTAGGTACGCCAAGGCCGCGGTCCGCCAGATGGACCGCATCCTCGACGAACTGGAAAAGAACCAGCCAGTGCTCAATACCTTGTGGCAGCTTCTGTTGCATGACTACAGCCTCTACAACCACGCGGTCAACGTCTTCATGCTGTCCATGACCTTCATGGTGCATCTGCGTAAAAAGCGTGATGAAAACCGGGGCATGGGTATTGCCGCGCTGTTCCACGACGTCGGCATGACGCGGGTGCCGGACGAGATCCTGTTCGCTAGCCGGCCACTCACGGTGGATGACTGGCGCCAGATACGCAAACATCCCCAGGCCAGTTATGACATCTTGCACAAATTTCCTTTTATTCCGCTGGATGCCCTCCGCCTGTCCCTGGAACACCATGAAAATCCCGACGGCTCAGGTTATCCACAAGGGTTGAGACTTTCCCGCCAACACCCGAATACTCCCATACTGCGCCTCCTCGATTCTTATGCCGCCATGGTCGCGGCCCGCCCCTATCGGCCCGCCTACAGTGCCTTTGCCGCCGTCAAGACCCTGCAGGAACAGGCGGGGCCGGGGGGGCACATCTTTGATCAGCGTCTGTTGATCAAATTCATTAAAGTTTTGTCCATATAACCCACCCTTTCTGGGCCGGTTCCTCTGTTTACGGCAGCTTACCGTCGCCTCACGCCCTTTTCCGGACCGGCTCCCAGAGAAGCTTGCCGGGCATGACTGCCGCTGGGCAGACGCCTATACCACCCATCCCTAGGTTCTTCCTTGACATACCTTCGTCTTGCCGCGTTTCACGAGATAAACATTAAATTATCAATGATTACTAACTAATATGGCTGCAACGCATCTCTGGCGTTCACAATTATGAACAGGGTTTCGCTCAAGTACGGTTCGTTTAGTAGATTTTATTTGGAAACCCAATTATATAGGTTTATATTTGGTTCTGGCCCCAGGATTGCAGATACGCTCTACACGTGGTAGTGATAGCTGACGCATCATCGTGAAAGGAGGTGCCCGTGCCCGAGTATATGAGGATATGGTGGTGGGCCCAGGCGGGGATTATCGCCGTGGCCCTAGGCCTCATAGTGGGTGTCAGGGCCGACAGCACTTTGGAACGCGCCGCCATCGTGATCAATGTCTCTGACAAGGTCGACGTGGCCCCCCGTCCGGAAAAGTCCGCAGAGTCAGGTCCCCAGGAGCAGTTGAAGCCGATTGGGACAGTGAATGGTACGGTGCGGGGCCACCTGAGCGGCCCTGACCCGGAATACCGGGTGCTCGGTAAAAAGGCCGCCCTAACCGAGTTCCCCACCCATCACAAACTGGGAGAACTCATCAAGAAATATGCTCGGCTGCACAATATCGACCCCAAGCTGGTCTGGGCGGTGATGCGGCGGGAATCGGGATTCAACCCCCAGGCGGTCTCTCCCAAGGGCGCCATGGGGCTGATGCAGTTAATTCCATCCACTGCGGCCCTGATGGGGGTGTCGGAACCCTTTAACATCGAGCAGAACATCTCTGGCGGTGTTAAATATTTGAAACATTGCCTAGTGCGGTTCAACCACGACGTCATCCTGGCCTTGGCCGCCTATAACGCCGGGCCGGACAACGTGGTCAAGTACAATGGCTGCCCACCGTTTGCCGAGACCCAGGCCTATGTCGCCAGGGTATTGCAGGATTATTCCGGAGCGCAGGTGAACTTCCCGGTCAATCTGGCCCTGGAGAAACCCCGGAAGCCGGCCGCGGCTTCGGCCGCCAGACCGGACTCGGGCTTAGCCTGGAAGGTGGCGGAATCGAAATGGAAGGTGGCTCAGCCCAAGTTCAAGGTGGTTGGCCCCTCCTTCACCGGCAAGTTGGCCACAACCTCTTCCCGGGGTCAACTCGCCCGCCTGCAGGAGGTGAAAGGGGTTAACTAGCTGTTCGGGAGGAAGAAAGATAGGGCGGGCCATGCCCGCCGCGGGGAAGATGGCGGGCATGGCCCGCTGAAACTTCGAGCTTATTGATAATCCTGAAAGACCCGGGGCGGGTACTCCATCAGGATGCGCCGGGCCAGGTCCGAATGAATCCTGGTGGCCTCGTCGGGGTCGCTGCAGCGGACCGCCAGGTCGGGTTGTTTCAGGTTTCGGGGCCAGTAAAATAAGTTGGCCTCGAAGACCGCAATCTCGAAGAGGTTCTCCTCTGTGCGGATGGTGGACACCACATAACGCCTCCGGGTCAGCCGGTTGCGAACCTTTTTAAACAATCCCGCCATGCCTGTACCTCTTTTTAAGAGCAGAGTCAGGGGCCGTCACTGCCAATGTGGCTGTTCCTCTCTGCTTTTCCCTTATTCGGGTATCGTAAGAATAAAAACGACATGAAGGGCCTATAATTCATTACAGGCTAACTTCTTCCCTTCTCTCAGAATGACCAAAGCGGAATTCAGGGGGTTGCGACAGCCCTCGGTCCTGACTAGCGCCGCCGCGGCACCTTGGTGGAGGCCATGGGCACGATGGCGGCATTGACCGCGGTGCGTTTCCGGGAGCTGCGGGCCGACACCTTCTTTTTTCCCCGACTCTTACTATAATACCTGGGAGACCGTTTCAACTGCTCCTCGGCCGGGGGCAGTTTGGCGATGGGCGCCCCGGCCTCCTCAAAGCCCTTTTCAATCAAGACACGCAAATCGGCCCATTTGCCGTTACTCCCCAACAGGGCGACGATGATTCGCCTGTCCGCGTTCTGAAACATGCCCACGTAGGTATGACGGGAGGCCCGGGTATACCCGGTCTTACCGGCCACCGCCAGGGGGGTGGTGAACAGGAAGCGGTTATGGTTACGCACCTCTTTGCCGTTATTAAGTTCATAGGTTTTGGTGCTCATGATCTTGGCAAAGGTGGGGTTCTTCATGGCCTGGCGGAAGATATGGGCCAAATCATAGGCCGTGGTATACTGGCCGTCGGCGGGCAGGCCGTTGGCAGTGATGAAGTTCGTGCGGTAGGCCCCCATCTCCCGCAGTTTGGCCGTCATGAAGCGCCCGAAGCGCTCTTCCGAGCCGCTGATGCGCTCCGCCATGGCCCGGGAGGCGTCGTTGGCCGAGGCCAGCAAGATGGCATAGAGCATGTCATTGACGCTGTAGACCTCTCCCGGCCGGACGTTGATCTTGGAGGGCGGGGCCGAGGCGGCATAGCCAGACACCGGCACCCGGTCCGTGAGTTTCAGGTTATTGAGGGCCATGAGCGCCGTGCCCACCTTCAGGGTGCTGGCCGGGGGCAACATCATTTGCGGATTTTGGCTGTCCAGGACCTTGCCGGTGTCCGCATCCATGATGCAATACGCCTTGGCGCGCACGCTGGCTTCGTCCTGTGCGGCACCCGGCGTTGACCCCCAAAATACCAACCCCATCATGAGCACTACCAACAATAGGCTGCGCCTGGCCATGGACCCTCCTTGTCTATCCATCCTGTATTGCCGAATTGTCTCATTATAAGTCGCCAGGCCATGCAAGTAAAGGCCAAAGGCCCTCTCCAGCCGTGTTGCCCCTGCCTCGGCGTTATGATCCACCCAACCTACCGGCGACTCGTCGAGGCCGGCGAGGCAGCAGGTTGACCCCCAGGTTCAGCGTCGCCAGCCCCGCCGCAAAGGTGAAGGCCTGCCGAAAGCAGTCCTGCCCCAGACAGATCCCAGGTCCCAAACCCCGATGGGACGCCCCCGAGGTGGCAAACATCAGGACCATCACCGACACCCCCAAGAGAGAGCCCAAATTCTTCAGTACTGAGTTGCTGCTGGCCGCCAGACCCAGTAATCCCGGCGGGAGGGGGCGCAGGACCTCGTTGAGATTGGGGGCCTGAAACATCCCGAAACCCAGGCCGGTGAGAGCCAACCTGACAGCCAGATCGCCGGTGGAGTTGGCAGGACCGGACCACACTAGAGACAGCAACCCCAGGACGATGGTGGCCGAACCCACCCTCAGGATGAGCATGTTCCCCCAACGGTCAGCCAGAAAGCCCCCCAGCGGCGACACCAAGGCGTTGGTTCCAGCCAGCACCACCAGGAGCAGTCCCACCTGCTGGGGGGTGTAGCCCCAAACCTCCTCAAAAAAAAAGGGCATCAGGAAAAAACTGCCCATGACGGCCATGAAGGTTAACACCACAGCCACTGATCCCAAAATGAAGGCCGGCTCCCGCCAAAGCTGGGGCGACAGCAGCGGCTCCGCCTGGCGTCGCTCCACCACCAGAAGGGCTGCGAACAGAACCAAGGCTCCCGCCAGAGTCCCCAGGCTGATTATATCCCCCCAGCCACCCTTTCGAATGCGGTTCAGAACCAACAAGAGAAGGGTCAAGCCTCCGGCCAGCAGGACGCTGCCCGCCAGATCGAAAGCCCGCCGGTCCCACGGGCAGGCCGCGGCCAGTCCGGCCAGGGGACGGCCCACCAAGAGGGCAAAACCACATATGGGCAGATTGATCAGGAAAATAAAGGGCCAACCCCACTGGGCCGTAATGAACCCCCCCAGGGGGGCGCCGACGCTGATTCCGGCTGCAAAGGCGGTGGAAAACAGTCCCAAGGACAGTCCCCGCTCGCCGGGCCCAAAGAGGGTTGCAATGATCTTGGGGGCGGTTCCCAGCATCAAAGCGGCGCCCACCCCCTGGACCAGGCGTAATCCCACCATCCAAATCAGATTGGGGGCTGCGGCACAGCCGGCCGACGCCAGGGCAAAGATTGCCATGCCAGATAGAAACAGGCGGCCGGGGGACAGCATGTCGGCCAGCCGACCGCTTACCAGCAATAGCGTCACATTGACCAGCAGATAGGCGGTGACCACCCAGGAGATGTCAGCCAGCGAGGTGCCCAAATCCCGGCCCATTTGGGGCAGGGCCACGTTGACGATACTGGTGTCCAAAGTGGCCATAAAGGCCGCCAGGCAGACTGCCAGTAACAAACGGCGGCGGCTGGCGCCCCCATAGATCGATCTTTGGGCGTCAGCAGACATGCCTAGCGAAAATTGGTCAGCTGCTTGAGGTAGTCATCCGGAGGGAAAAACCCGGTAAAACGACCCTTTTCCTGGCCGTCGGCGGAGAGAATAATGGTGGTGGGGGCGCCTTTGACGTCATACTTTTTAACGATGTCCATATGCGCCATGCCATCCAGCTTAATCGGGATAAACCCGGCATTAATGGCCGTAACGACGCGATCATCGACATGGGTCTCGTTGTGGAGCCGGGCGCAGTGGCCGCAGCCATGCATGAATAGCTCCAGGAGCACCGGTTTGCCGTCCTTCTGGGCCGTAGCCTGGGCTGCCGCCAAGTCATCGTACCAATTGATCTGTGAGTTCATCTGTCCTCCTTGGTGGTTAGGCAGGGGTTGTCGTGCGCTGACGAGAACAACATGATAGGCCCAATGGAGCCGTTCCCGGAGCCATCAAATTTAAAGCATTAGTGATCACGGGGGGGATCCTATCAGGCCTCTTGCATCTGCTGTAGCAACCCGGGAAGCTCCTTGAGGCTGCCGAGCACCGGTATACCAGGGGCTTCCATCCCTCCCCAGCGGTCCACCATGATGACCGGCATGCCGATCTCCTGCGGGCCGGGAATATCCTCAGGCGGGTAATTGCCCACGTAGACCGCCTCCGCTGGCTTCAGGTGCAGCGCCCTGAGGGCATGGGTAAAGATCTGGGGGGCCGGTTTGCGTACCAGATACAGGGACGACAACACGATGGTGGGGAAGTATTTATCCAAACCCAGCATACGGATTTCGGGTTTGCTGTAAACCCATTGGGCGTCGGAAACAATGCCCAGTTGATAATGGGCCCCAAGCGTCTCCAAGGTGGGGAGGACATCGGGAAAGAGCGCCAAGTGTTTGCGGCTCAGCGACCGGAAGAGCCGGGCCAGCCAAATCACCAGATTGCGGTCGGGGACCTTCCCCAGGCCTTCAGCCAGGATCGCCTCAAAGATGAAAAAGACGTCGATCTCACCGAAGGGACTCTGGGTCTCCGCCAGCCGGACCTGAGCGATCTCCTTGTAGAGGTGCGCGATGTCCTCCGGGGAGAAATAGATTTGGTAATAGGTCAAAAATTGCGCCAGGGTGCGGTAAATCTGGGGATCCTCTTCATTCGTGTAGATATCCACCAAGGTCCCGAACAGATCGAACAGCACCGCTTGGATGCGTCCTGCCATTGCCGACTTCCCCCTGTTCCTCATCCTCGCGCCGGTGCTGGTCTAGCGTCCCTGCCTGCCCCGGGGGAAAGGCCTTGCCTGCCTGGAAACTTACCACGTCACCCGGCAAATGGCAAAAGATATCGCCCCTCCCCTGGCAATTGCGCCAGGATTTCTATAAAATATGGCTGAGCAATAATTCTTCTCTCTCTCATAATTATCGGCACTCACCGGGCTTTTCTTCACCATTCGCGTTCCCTTCCGGAGAAAATCCCAGGTGCAAAGGGTATCCTCTTGAACATATTGGATATTAACCTCATCAGCGGCTTGGTCCGGTTTTTTACACTCTTGACCTTGGCCGCCCTCACTTACCAGGTCCTGGCCCTGAATGCCATGGTGCGCTTCTTCCGGCGGCCCCTCCCCTCCCCTGGCCCCACCCGCCCCGGTCTCACCGTGCTCAAGCCCGTCCGGGGGGTCGGACCCGAGACCCGGGCCTGCCTGGAAAGCTTTCTCACCCAGGACTATGCGCCTTTCCAGGTCCTCTTCGGGGTGGCTGACGGCCGCGATCCGGTGGTGTCCCTGCTCCACGACCTGCAATGTGCCCATCCTGGCTGCGAGATGGAGATCATCATCTGCCCCCAGGCGTTGGGGGCCAACCCCAAGGTCAGCACCCTGCGCCAGCTCCTGCCCCAGGCCCGCCATGACTACCTGGTGATCTCCGACAGCGACATTATAGTGGGACCCGACTACCTCGGCGTGCTGGGCGCGGCCCTGCAGGAGGAGGGGGTGGGCTTGGTCACCTGCCCCTATCGCGGCGGGCCCGCCGCCACCCTGGGGGCCGCTTTGGAGACCCTCACCATCGGCAGCGACTTCATCCCCTCGGTGGCCATGGCCTACTACGTCGAGGGGATCAGCTTCGGGCTGGGGGCCACTCTGGCCTTCCCCCGCCAGGCCCTCCCCGAGATCGGCGGGTTGGAGGCCCTGGCCGATTACCTGGCCGACGATTACCAGTTGGGCCACCGCCTGCACCAGGCCGGGTATCGCATCACCCTGGTCCCCTATGTCGTGGAGACCGCGGACCGGGACCAGTCTCTGGTTGGCTTCCTGGCTCACCAGTTGCGCTGGGCCCGCACCTACCGAGTCTGCCGCCCCGCCGGCTACTTCGCCTACGGCCTCACCTTTGCCCTGCCCCACGCCCTGTTGACCGCCCTCGCCAGCGGCGGCGCCCCCATAGGCCTGGCCCTGGTCCTGGCCGCCCTCCTGGCCCGTTTGAGCCTGGCCTACGTGTCCCAGTGGCTCGTCCTGGGCGGCCGTCTGCCCTTGGCCGCCTTGGCCCTGCTCCCCCTCCGGGACCTGGCCGCCTTTGTCCTCTGGGCCGCCAGCTTTTTGGGCAATCGGGTCCAGTGGCAGGGGCGGGACTACCGCGTCGACCCCGGCGGCAAACTCATCCTGGAGACCTCCTGATGGACTTTCGCACGGTGCAGGACATCCTGGAAGACGTCCAGGCCGGCCGCCTCAGCATCGCCGAGGCCCTGAACCGCTTCCAGGTGCTCCCCTTCGAAAACCTGGGCTTTGCCCATGTGGACCATCACCGCGCCCTGCGCCAGGGTTTCCCCGAGGTGGTCTTCGCCCATGGGAAGACCGTGCCCCAATTGGCCTCCATCCTGGGCGCCCTGATGAACCATTCCCGCCACGTCCTGGTCACCCGGTTGGACCCTGACAAGTACGAGGCCCTGCACCCCAACCTCCCCCCGGGCACCTATTATCCCGACTCCCGGGTCCTCACCCTGGGGCCTGATGACATTACCGACGTGGGCCGCGGCCTGATTCTGGTGATTTCCGCCGGTACCTCCGACCTCCCGGTGGCCGAAGAGGCCGCCCTCACCGCCCGCATCATGGGCAACCGGGTGGAAACCGTGTACGACGTGGGGGTGGCGGGTCTGCATCGCCTGCTGCACTATCACGACAAGTTGCAGGAGGCCACCGTCTTCGTGGTGGTGGCCGGCATGGAGGGGGCCTTGCCCAGCGTGGTGGGGGGTCTGGTGCAACGGCCGGTGATCGCGGTGCCCACCTCCGTGGGCTACGGGGCCTCCTTCGGGGGCCTGGCGGCCCTGTTGGGGATGCTCAATTCCTGCGCCTCCGGCGTGGCCGTGGTCAACATCGACAACGGCTTCGGGGCCGGGTACCTGGCAGCCCTCATCAATCGCCGCATCTAAAATGAATATGTACCATTACATCGAATAGGAATACCTCTGGCCACAATCAAATATTTCTCATAAATCGTAACTCAATGAATTAAACCGACAGTACAGGAAAGTTATGCAGACTATCCAGCTCGAAGGCGTCACCCTCCACCTGGCCCACCCCGACGATTTTCCCGTCGCCTGGGTGGGGCAGGAGGAACTTCTGGTCCAGGTCCTGGCCGCCTGGCTGGTGGTGGATGAGCGCGATCTGCCTCTTAATCCCCGCCTGTTGGGCAAGCCCGGGGTCGGCAAGACCACCCTGGCGGTGGCCGCCGCTCGCCGTCTGGGTCGCCCGGTCTATCTCTACCAGGCCACCATGGACACCCGGCCCGAGGACCTCCTGGTCACCCCGGTCATCTCCGGGGGCGGCCAGATCCGCTATGTGGCCAGCTCTCTGGTCACCGCCATGATTACCGGGGGCGTGGCCATCCTGGATGAGGCCAACCGCATGAGCGAGAAGAGCTGGGCCTCCCTGGCGCCTCTGTTGGATGCCCGCCGCTACGTGGAGTCCATCGTGGCCGGGATTAAGATCCCGGCCCATCCCGACTTTCGCATCTGCGTCACCATGAACGACGACGCCTCCACCTTCGAGGTCCCGGAGTATATCCATTCCCGCCTCATGCCCCAGATCGTGGTGGACTTCCCCGAGGCCGAGGAGGAACGCCGCATCCTGGCCGCCAACCTGCCCTTCGCCCCGGAGGCCGTCCTCACCTACGTAGTGGCCTTCCTGCAGCAGGCCCATCAGGACCAGGAGCGCTTCACCGTCCGGGACGGGGTCAACATCGCCCGCTACGCCCTCAAACTGGCCCAATCCCGGCAGACTGCGGCCACCGACCGCAGCGGCTGGAATGCCTGCCTACGCCAGGCCATCGTCCAGGTCCTGGGTCCTGAGGCCCTGGCCCATGCCCCGCGCGGGTAATATTTCCGGGGACGTGGGGAGGACGGGAAATGTCCGCCGCTGATGCCGACACCTCCCAGCCGCACACCGACACCCACTTTATCCGCCACCGCGGTCTTGCCCTCCTCCCGGTCCTCCATGGCCGCCTGGAGTGCGCCTGGCTGGTGCGCCAAGCCTTCCTGGCCCGGCGGCCCCGGGCCATTGCCGTGGAGTTTCCCCCCACCCTGGCTGACGCCATCACCCGGGCCGTCCGCCGGCTACCGCTCCTGTCGGTGGTGCATTATCGCGAGGCCAGCGGTCAACTGGTCTATCTGCTCATCGAGCCCACCGACCCCCTGGTGGAGGCAATGCGCCTGGGGCTGGAGCACGAGGTGCCGGTCTTCTGCATCGACCGGGACACCGAGGGCTATCCCCGCCACCGGGAGTCCCTCCCTGACCCCTATGCCCTCCACCGGATCGGGCTGACGGCCTACGCCGAGGCCTATCGGGCGTCCCTTCCGGGTGCCGCGGCCGAACCCGCCGACCTCCTCCGGGAGCAGACCATGGCCTACCACCTCCAGAAGTTGGAGGAGAAGTATGACTCGGCGTTGGCAGTCTTCGGGCTGGCCCATTATCCGGGACTCCGGGCCCAATTGGACCGCCCCCAGGCCCGCCCCCTGGAGCGTCGCCGGCGTGAGGGCGTGCAGGTGGCCCATCTGGCCGAGGACTCCAGCCGGGAGGTGCTGAGCGAAATCCCGTATCTGTCCGGAGCCTACGAAACCGCCCGTGCCGGCGCGCCGAATTCCTCCCTGGATCGCCTGGATCTGCATCGCCGCCTGGTCCAGGCGGCCGCCGAACGTTACGCCAAGGATACGGGAGAATCCTTCAGCCCCCATCAGGAGGCCGTCCTGCACCAGTTCGCCCGCAACTACGCCCTGGTGGCCGGGCAACTCACTCCGGATTTTTACCAACTGGTGGTCGCGGCCCGGGGCGTCGCCGACGACGACCTCAGTTACCACGTCTGGGACGTGGGCGCTACCTACCCCTGGCAGGAGGATAAACCTGGCCTCCCCGTGATCCGGATTAGGGGTACGGACCTCTTTCTGAATCAAAAGCGCATCCGCTTCCAACGCCGTCTGCGCACCACCCGGCGGCGGCTGGTACCCCTCCCGGGACGGCGGCGCCCCCGGGAGAAGCGCCCGGGGGAATGGAAACGGCTCTGGCAGGGGGCCGGCATCTGCTCCTACCCCCCGGAGGACCTGGTGGTGGAAGGCTTCGGCGACTTTGCCAAAAAAAAGGCCACCCGCCTGCTCTCCGAACAGCAGACCCGGGTGGCGCCCTTCACGGCGTCACTCCTGGACGGCATCGACGTCCGGGAGACCATCCGGCACTGGCCTGAAGGCGTCATCTACGTCCGTGAGGAGCAGCGCCTCCCCGGCCGCGTGGGGGCGGTGGTCATCATCTTCGACCCGGACGAGGAGCCGGAGGGGAAATACCCCTGGCAGGTCACCTGGCTGGGTGAGCACGCTCAGGAGTCCGATATGGCCTTCTACGCCACCCCCGCCGGGGAGGAGCTGGTGGGCCCGGGCATCAGCCGCTGCTGGTACGGAGGGTTTCTTTTGTCCTATCCTCCCTGGCGCCTCTACGATATCTGGCGCGATCCCTTTTTCGGCCTCACCCGCACCAAGCCCGAACGCCTGGTTTTGGCCGCGCTGGACTACAGCCTGGAACGTTTCGTGGTCTATATTGCCGCCCGCCCCCCCTTGAGCCGCTGGCATACCTGGGCCGCCCGCTACGGCAAGAAGCTGGTCTATCTGCCCTTGGGCAGCTTCTCCCCAGGCGTGGTTAAGCAACTACGCCGCTTCCACGTCTTGGACGGCCAGCCGGTGCGCCGGTGGGCTCCGGACTTTATCAGGTAACGGCCTCCAAACTTTCCCTACTCACCTGGCGTCTGACGGATCCTGGAGATGATCCGCGTTCAGGCCTCAGTAGTTGGCTTCCCGTAAGACCAACGAATTAGGGAGATTCTCAAAATATTTTCGCCTTATTTTAACAGGGTGCGGAAACCCTATTCCCACTGGCAATAAAATTTCAAAGCTCGCCTTAAACCAAGGCAGGCTGTCATGTTGACCGACCAGGAAAACCCATGCGTCTGTTTATCCGTCGGAATTATCTCTCTTGCGGAAGGCTGGCAGGTGACAGATTAAGGTAGATTTAAACCCTCCTCTTTACCTCGGCCTCTCTAATGATTATCTTTTCCCCAAAAATTGTAGTAAGTAATAGTTGACGCTGCCGTTCACTCCGGGCGGCGGCCGGCGCCCACCCATCGGAATCAGATAGAGGAGAATCGCCATGCCGGATCTCAGCCAACTCAAAGATCAATGCCGGGAGATCGTCAATAACCTGAGCAAGATGATTGTGGCAGCCCGCAGTGCCTTCAACCGCCATAGCAAGCCCCACGTTGAAGAGATCAACAACCTCAAGGCCACCGTGGGCCAACAGATTGAGGCCTTGTTGAAGAAAGTGGAGGCCGCCGCGGCCGCGGCCAGCGGGGAGAAAAAGGCCGCCCTGTTACGACTGCACAGCATCCTGAGCCGGGTACAAATCATCGCCGAGAACCTGGCCGGCCTGATGGAACCCGTTTTCAAGAAGATTAAGGATGCGGTCCTTTTTTCCGAAAAGGCCGTGGGTCAGACCAATTACCTCTTTGACTTGCAATCCGGCATCCTGCGCTCGTTGTTGGATGTCATCCTCACCGAAAACGACTTTCTGAAGAAGTACCTGGCCGGGGAGGCCCGCAAGGTGGTCCAGGCCGCCAACGACTTCGCCACCGAACACGAGGCCCGCCTGATCGAGGGGCTCTGTATGCCCCAGGCGGCCCCCATCTTTCTGGCCATCCTGGACCGCTTCCGCACCATGTCCCAACAGGAGATGGAATTGGCGGAGTTCATGGAGAAATAAGCCGGAGTGGTGGGGGTATTCCCTCGCCCCTCCAGCACTATGTGGCGGACATAAAAAGGGCGGCTTGGTGCCGCCCTTTCTGCTTTCCGGGAAGATCTATATCTGTTGCCGGATTCTACCGGCAATCCTTGCAGGTGGCCAGGAACTCGTAGGGGATGCCCCATTTCTCCGAAAAATACTGAAGCTGATAGATGGGGGCGATGTAATTCCCGCAGGAAGTGCAGGCCTGCAGCTTAAACTCCCGGTGCCAGATGCGCCGCACCCCGTCTTTGTCCTCCAGGGGAATGGCCCCGGTGGGGCAGACAAAGGCGCAGGAACCGCAGCCGATGCAGGCTGCGGAAGCCTCCTCAAAGGGCGTCGAGACGTGTTTCTCGGGACTTCGGCCCGCCATGCTGATGGCGTCCACCCCGACGACTTCATGACAGGCGCGCACACATTGGCCGCACAGGATGCAGAGTTCCTCGGGATTCTGAGTGCCGAACCGGGGCACCTCGATACCCGCGGCCGCGGCCAGCTTCTGGAGGGGCTTGGCGCTGGGGCAGCGCGCTAAAAGCAGCTCCAGGACCATCCGCCGGGCCGCCAGTACCTTCTCCGAGGCCGTCTGGACCACCAGACCCGCTTCCACCGGATAAGTGCACGAGCTCACCAGACGGGTTTGGGGCCCGCTCCCGATCTCCACCACACACAGACGGCAATGACCCGAGGGTTTCAGTTCTTCGTGAAAACAGAGGGTGGGAATGTCGAAGCCGGCGGCGCTGGCTGCCACCAGGAGTGTCTGCTCCGGGCTCGCCGCCACCGTCTGGCCGTCGATGATCAGTTCTACCATGGGCTCAACCTTCTTGAGATAATCGCAGGGTCCGGGTTACGCCAGGGCCTTGCAGACCCCGGCGGGGCAGATCTTGTCGTTGATATGGGCCTCGTACTCGTCACGGAAATGGGTCAGCGAACTCAAGACGGGGTTGGGGACCCCCTGACCCAAACCGCAAAAGGACGCCGCCGCCATGGTCTGGCATAACTCCTCCATGAGCGGCAGGTAGTCGGGTTGCCCATGTCCGGCGACAATATCGTCGAACATCTTCACCAGATGCCGCGTGCCTTCCCGGCAGGGGGTGCACTTGCCGCACGATTCGGCATGCAGGAAGGCCGTCAGGTGCCGGGCCGCGTCCACCACGCAACTGGAGTCGTCCAGCACGATGAGGCTGCCGTGCCCCAGGACAAAGCCCTCTTCCTGGAAGGTCTCATAGGCCGCCGCCAGGTCGAGAAACTGCGCCGGCACAAAACTCCCCATGGGTCCGCCGGTGACCACCGCCTTCAAGGGCCGGCCGTTGGCCAGGCCGCCGCCCAGGTCGAAGATGAGCTGGCGCAGGGTGACCCCGAAGGGCACTTCCACCAATCCGGGATGGCGGATCGCCCCCGACAGGGAAAAGACCTTGGTGCCGGTGCTCTCCTTCGTTCCCAGGCCCTTGTACCAGTCCGCCCCCTGGGCGATGATCTCCGCCACGTTGGCCAGGGTCTCGACGTTGTTCACCACCGTGGGCCGGTCCCATAACCCCTTGTGCACGGGGAAGGGCGGCCGCACCCGAGGTTCGCCGATCCGGCCCTCCACCGAGGAGATCAGCGCCGTCTCTTCACCGCAGACGTAGGAACCCGCCCCCCGCACCACCTTGATATCAAAGGAGAGCTTGGTGCCCAAAATCTTGTCGCCCAGCAGTCCGGCCTCCCGGGCCTGGGCCAGGGCCTCCTGTAGGCTGCTGTAGGCCCGGGGGTATTCCTGGCGGACATAGATATACCCTTGCCGGGCCCCGATGGCATAGGCCGCAATGGCCATGCCTTCCAACAGGGCAAAGGGGTTGCCTTCCATCAGGGCGCGGTCCACGAAGGATCCCGGGTCCCCTTCATCGGCGTTGGCAATGAGGTATTTGACCTCTCCGGCTGCACTGCGACAGGCGCGCCACTTGACTCCGGTGGGGAAGGCAGCCCCGCCGCGCCCCCTCAAGCCGGAATCAACCACGGCCTCCACCACCGCCTCGGGGATCATGTCCCCCAGGGCCCGGGCCAGACCGCGGTAGCCGCCCTGGGCCACGTAGCTGGGCAGATTCCGGGAGTCGCCGGAGTGCAGGGAGCGCAGGAGGATCAAATTCTGTTGCTGGAAAAACGGCAATTCGGTCTTGCGACGGATTTTGGCCCCCGTGGCCGGGTCCACCGGCAGCAGCTCGTCGATGAGCTCACCCCCGGTCACGGTCCGATCCACCACCGCGGCGGCGTGTTCCGGCCGCACTCCCTGGTAGAGCACCCCCTGGGGATTAATGGTCACCAGGGGGCCGGGGCCGCACAATCCCTGACAACCCGACAGGCTCACAGACACCCGCTGGGCTGCATTCTTGGCCTTCAGGGCATCCTCCAGGGCCGCCTTCACCGCCTCGCTGCCCCGGGCCAGGCAACAGGGGCCGCCACAGACGATGACCTGGGCTTTACTGGCATCGGCCACGGCGGTCAGATCAGCGCGCCAGGCGTCTAACTGGGTAATATTTTCGAGTTTCGGCATGATGCTATTCCTGCGTAGGGTTTTCCAGGGGCTTGACGAGTTGGGCGACGTCACGGACGTCCACCTGACCCGCGTAGGCGTCGTCTATCATCATGGCCGGGGCTACGGCACAGGCCCCCAGACACTCCACCGCCTCCAGAGAGAGGAGGCCGTCCGCTGACGTCTGACCGGGGCTCAGGCCATATTTACGCTCAAACAGAGTGATCAAACGGGCGCCCCCCTGATGATGACAGGAGGACCCGCAGCAGACCTTGATGGTGTGGCGACCCGGAGGCTCCAGCCGAAAGGCCTGGTAAAAGGTGATGACGCTGTAGACCTGGGTCAGAGGCACCCCCAACTTTTGGGCCGCCATGACCAGGGCCTCCCGGGGGAGATACTGGTATTCTGCCTGGATGTCCAGGAGGATGGCGATGAGGTCGGTTTGCCCCTCGTACCGCCCGATGATGGCGTTGATGGTCTCCGCGTTGATCTGCATGGTTGTCCTTTCCAATCAGTGATCAGCCAGCGGCAACGACCCGCCGCCCGCGGCTCAGTGCGCCTCGGCGACGCCCTGGGCCTTCTGTTTCAAGGCCTCATAGTCTGCCAAGACGCGCTTCTGGATGTATTCCAGCTCTGGCTCCCGGAGATGTCGGAAGCGTCCCTGCGGTTTTAGATAGTCCTTCACCGGCCTTAGTTTAGCCACCTCCAGGGTGAGACGGTATTTTCCCTCTTCCACCTCATACAGGGGGAAAACGCCGGTTTCGGTGGCCAGACGCCCCAGTTTGACGCTGAGGTCCGAGGCGCTCCGCCAGCCCGTGGGGCAAACAGAGAGCACGTGCACGTAGGCCGGCCCCGGGGTCTCCAGGGCTTTCTTGATTTTGGCGAACAGGTCGAAGGGATAACTGGGGTTGGCGGTGGCCACATACGGGATGTTGTGGGCCAGGGCAATGGCCGGCATGTTCTTCTTCCAGGTCTTTTGCCCATAGCTTTGCTTGCCCGGCGGCGACGTGGTGGTCATGGCGCCGAAGGGGGTGGAGCTGGAACGCTGGATGCCGGTATTCATATAGGCTTCGTTGTCAAAACAGACATAGGTAAAATCGTGCCCCCGCTCCAGGGCGCCGGAGAGGGATTGCAGGCCGATGTCGCTGGTGCCGCCGTCGCCGCCCATGGCCACCACTTTGATCTCGGGTTGGGTGAGTTTCCCTCTGCGCCGGAGCACTTTCAGGGCCGCTTCGATCCCCGAGGCCACCGCCGAGGTGTTTTCGAAGGCGACATGGATCCAGGGATGCAGCCAGGCGGTGTGGGGAATCCCCGACGACACGATTTCCATGCACCCGGTGGCGTTGGCAATGATGGCGTGCTTCCCCACCGCCTTGCACACCAACCTCACGGCCAGGGCTTCACCACACCCCTGACAGGCCCGGTGCCCGGGGGTAAAGTACTCCGTCTTGGGCACGAGACGGCTGGCATAGACGTTAAACTTATCCATAAGTATTCTCTATCCTTAAAGGTTAACCCACCTAGCGGCTGGCATCTGCAATCTGACGTTGGGGGTCCCAGGCGGAACCGCCGGGCACTTCGGGGCGGGCCGTCTGTCTTTGACTTCCCGGTGCACATTTTTCATCCTGGACCCGGCGCCTCGACCGGTTCCGGCTCCCTGCACCCTGGCAGCGGGATTCGATTTATTCCCGCAGACCCACCATCTGGAATTCCCGGCCCGCGACCGCCGGCCCTCCTGCTTTGGCCTGCTTCACCACCTGGATCAGCTCGCCCGGCGGCACGTCCCGGCCACCCAGACCGGCGATATAGCCCATCACCTGGGGACGTTTGTCCAACGGGTAGAGGGCGTTGCGGATCTCGGCCATCACCGGCCCACCCGGACCGCCCACGGACAGGGCCCGGTCGATGACGACGATCAGCTCGGCATCGGCCACCGCAGCCCGGAAATCGGCAAAGGGGAAAGGACGCCACAGGCGCAGCTTGACCAGCCCCACCGCTTCGCCCTTCGCCCGCAGGTCGTCCACCGCCAGCTCAGCGATCTCCCCCAGGCTGCCCATGGTCAGCAATAAGACCTTGGCGCCCTGAGTCTGATAGGTTTCCACCGGCTTGTAGTGCCGCCCGGTGAGGTCGCCCCATTCCTTCCAGACCTCCACGATGGTGTCGTAGGAGCCGGCCAGGGCCATCTGGTGCGCCATCTTGGCCTCGGTATAGAGCTCGGGCATCGCGAAACCGCCCATGGTCACCGGTTTCTTGGGGTTCAGATTGATCAGGGGCTGATACGGCGGCAGGAAGCGGTCCACCGTAGCCTGGTCCACCATCTCGATGGCCTCCACTACGTGGCTGAGGATGAAACCGTCCAGGTTGACGATGGTGGGAAGCAAGACCCGATGGTCTTCGGCAATCTTGAAGGCGCAGACGGTGTGATCGAAGGCCTCCTGGCCGTTTTCCACAAAGATCTGTACCCACCCCGCGTCCCTCTCTCCCATGATGTCGCTGTGGTCGTTCCAGATGGACAGGGGGGCGGACAGGGCCCGGTTGGCCACGCTCATGACCAGAGGCAGCCGCATGGCCGGGGCGATGAAGACGATCTCGTGCATGAGGGCCAGGCCCTGGGAGGAGGTCGCCGTATAGGTGCGGGCCCCGGTGGCCATGGAACCCAGGCAGGCACTCAAAGCCGAGTGCTCCGATTCCACCGTGATATATTCCGCGTCCAGTTCACCGTTGGCCACCAGACTGGAGAGATGTTCCACGATGTGGGTCTGGGGGGTGATGGGATAGGCGGCGATGACCTCGGCCCGGGCCAACTGGACAGCGTGGCTGACCGCGATGGATACCTCCATTCCTTCTCGTTTGCCCATCAGCTTCCCTCCGGGACATAGGAAATGCAGCCGGTGACACACTCCTTGCCGCAGATGCCACAGCCCTTGCAGTAATCCGGCAACATGTCGAAGTAGCCTTCCGGAGTTTCGTAGATGGCCGCGTCCGGGCAGAACATCCAGCAAACGCCGCACCTTAGGCAACGGTCACGATCCCACACCGGGTGTTGCGAGCGCCAGTCTCCGGTCTTGTACTCCCGAGCACTGCCGGGCTCAGTCATGACGCAGCCCAGGGTCAGCTCCTGCCAGGTATATTGTTCAATCGGCTTGCTCACGATTCTCTCTCCTGAATGACGGTCCGTTTATGGGCCTCTTGCAGGGCGGCGAAATTCTTTTTGGCCAGAGGCCCAAAGCGCTCGTGCAGGGGCGTTTCGATGGACTCCAGTTGAATGACCTGGGTCGCCCGGATGACCGCCCCCAGCATGGTAGTATTGACGATGGGTATTCCCAAGACCTCCTTGGCGATCTTGTTGGCGTCCACCACTGCCAGGGTGGTCTGAAATCCGAACATCTGCCGCAACTGGTCCGGCTCTTTGGAGGTGTTGAGCACCAAAACCCCCTGTTTCTTCAGTCCTGCGGCCGGGTTCTGGATGGCGAGTAAGCTTTCGTCCAACACCACCACGACATCCGGTTCGTAAATCTTGGACCGCAGCCGGATCGGTTGATCGTCCACCCGGGCAAAGGCCATAACCGGGGCTCCCCGCCGTTCCGGTCCGAAGCTGGGAAAGCCCTGGGCGTATTTGCCTTCGGCAATGGCCGCCAGCGCCAGGAGTTCCACCGAGGTTACCGCACCCTGACCACCGCGGCCATGAAATCGAATTTCTATCATATATCGGCCCCCTGCCTGAGTCTACGCGGAATATCTTTTTCCAGCAGTCGTTTTAAAGGTATTCCGCTGACAAGACGATGTCAAACAAAATCAAGTGTACAAAACATTTTCCCCGACACATCTCTAAGCTCTCTCCCTAGCCGAAACCTATAACTGGAAGGCTCCTCCCAGGTTTCTTTCTGGGAGACAATATGATCTTGATTTCATTATAAGATTATATTATTTTCAATTAGCTATTTTTTTCACTTGACCTACATGGCCACCAGCATTTAATATTAGAAAGTCGTTAAAGTCCGGTAATGGGACGGTCAATAGGCATGGGAGCCAACACCTTGAAAATCTGCCAAACCTGTCACCACTGGTCCCCCGAAAAAAAGGGGGTCTGCCGTCAACAGAATTGCGGCGTCGGCCAGTTCTGGTCCTGCGAAGGCTGGCGGGAAGACGCATCAGAAAGTGAATCAGCTCTCCCCCCGGAAGAGTATTCCTCTGCGAGCCATCTCTCCCGAGTCTGAATAAGCTGATCATCTACCCATCCTCGAAATAAGGAATCTCTTCCATGGCACCCCGGCGAGAAAATGGCATCATCTGTATCAACAAGGCGCTCCTGGACCTCTGTCAAGGTTGTCTGTGGTTGGAATGGGACGCCGTCAATCAAATCTGTCTGAATCGATTAACTCCCCTCTGTTCCTGCCAGCAAAACGATCTTCTGACCCCCGTCGCCTCTGAGGCCGGAGCCCCCAAAATGTACCCTTTTCCCAACAGATTCTGTCGCCTTCCCTAAACCAGCCCTCCCGTGCCCAGACTGGGACGAGTAAGGTCGGGATCTGAGGCCCCGACGCCCTTCCCTAACAGCCGGATCCGGAATTTCCCTGCCAGCCGTGGTGAACTCTAAGGTCACGGCGGTGGGGAGGAGACCGTGCCCTCCCGCGACTTCCGGTGCCCTACCCTACCTTCGGTACTCATTCCCATCAACTTGAATGGCTGGTTTCCTTTTTCCGAAAAAATCATATGGCGGATTCTCAGGGAGAATCTCCCCTTAAGCCGGTGCGGGGCAGGAACATCTCGTCGCTACGACGAAGATATGTTTCCAGCAAGACGATATTTACCCTGGGGCGGGGGAATACTCCCTGTCCTCCAGGTGATACCTGTTGCGTATCAATGCAACCTCCGCCAGGTCCCTGACCTTCCTGCTAATCGCTATGTTCGCGCCGCAGGCGCCCGCTAAGTATATGGGCAAAGCGCACCGGCAGCGGCAGACGGTACTTGCCGAGACATGCCTGCGCCACCGCCAGCGCCTCCTCCAAAGTGATCAGGTGTCCGGGAGAGAGGTAGAGGGGGCGGCAGCGCGCCCGGGACCGCCAGACCCAGCCCAGGTGCCGGCCCTTCCAGACCAGAGGGGCGGCGGCCCCGGCCACCGGCGGCAGGTCCACCGGGTCCCCCACCAGACGGCTTTTGGCCACCCCGATGGTGGGTATCCCCACCAACAACCCCAGGTGGCTCGCCAATCCCAGTCCCCGGGGGTGGGCGATCCCCTGCCCATCCACCAGGATGAGATCTGGGCGCTGATGAAGTTGCGCCACAGCTTCCACGATGACCGGGGCCTCCCGGAAGGTCAGCAGGCCGGGAATATAGGGGAACTCAAGCCTCCCCATCGCCCCCGCTTCTTCCACTACCTCCAATTCCGGCAGGCGCATGATAACCACCGCCCCGAAGATCCGGGAACCTTGTCGATCGTAGGCCGCGTCCACTCCGGCGACAGTCCGGGGCTTGCCCGGCAGAGGCTGCAATTTGATGGCGGTCTGCAACCTTGCCTGACAGGCCAGGGCCTCGGTCACGGTACGGGGCCAGTTAGCTTCTCCGACAGGGAGACTCCAGGGAAACGGCTCAGACATGGCGGGGGTAAAACGAACAAGTGGCACGGTTATAAAAATAAAAAGAGGCGGCACGAAGTCATACCCCCCCTTGGTGATCTTTCCGGTGGTAGGCGCGACGGGATTTGAACCCGTGACCTCTACCGTGTCAGGGTAGCGCTCTCCCCCTGAGCTACGCGCCTAAACAGTGAATGTTAATATCGCCTTTCCCCAACGGCGTCAAGATTTTTCTTGCCGCCACGGTCAAATCTACACGACTTGGTACCCAACCGACCGGCTGCCGGTGGCGAGCGCTACCGCAGGATGTTGATGACCTTGGCCTTGCCGGCCTGGACGACGGCCACCCGGGTCTTGCCATCGATGGACACCATGGACACCCGCGCCGGTTTGCTGGTGTGCGACCGACTCTTAACGCCTTTCCTGGAGGCTGCCTCCGGCTTCTGCTCCCCCTGGCCGCCGATGGGTGCTGTTGGTGCGGAGATGGTGGTGGCCTGTTTGGTGTAGGTCTGCATGACAGAGGCAACGTATTGTTGGGTTTCGGCAAAAGGCGGCAGTCCCTGGTATTTCATCACATTAAGAGGGCCCGCGTTGTAAGCTGCCAGGGCCAAGGGCACATCGTAATTGAAGCGCGACAGGCAGTATTTCAGATATTTGACCCCCCCGGCAATATTCTGCTCCGGATCGAAGGGATCGTTGACCCCCATCAGGGAGGCGGTCCCCGGCATCAGCTGCATCAATCCCATGGCCCCCTTGGGGGACACGGCATTGGGGTTGTAGCCCGACTCATGGCGCATGACGGCCCGCACCAGGTTGGAGTCGACCCCGTAGCGCCGGGCCTGGGCATCAATCATGCTGGCAATCTGGGGGTCCCGCAGGGGCAAGGATCGCCCCCGCCCTTGCACTGCATACACATACCCCTTCCCCATCAGAGGGCTGGACCATACCCGGCTGGAACTTTTGAACAGATAGACCTGCACCTGGGAGGCCAACAGATCCTTGATCTGATGGGCGGCCTCGGCTGACGGGGCCGATCCCCTGAGACAGAGGGAGCCGTCCCCACTGACTCGTACCGCGTCAGACTGGCACCACGCCCCGGCAGGGTCTAACAGAAGGATACCCCCCAAGGCCACAAATATGGTGGTGAACCAGAGTCGCTTCAGCTTCATGGCCGGAACTCTCCCCCTTTGAGAGGTTAGTTGATTATATCAAAAAAATTTAAAAGGAATAGATAATTATTTTATTGTCTTAGAATATTATTCCGGAAGTCTGCCCTGGAGGAATATTTTCCCCCCTATGCCCAGGAGTCCTTTGCGGCCCAGGGAAGCATTGACACTCATGATTAATTTTGGTAAGCACATTAGTTGTAATTTTCCTGATTTTCAATATAAATGCTTTGAACAGCCCCCTGGTTGTCATCTAGCCTTTTGGTTAACCCAGAGGGTGCGGCAAGACCAGCCCCCCGGGGAGAAGGACTGTCCCACCGCTGTCTGCGCTAAGCGGAGATATTACTTAATAATGAGGAGAATCAATGCAATCCCAACATGATGCCACGCCGCGAGTGGCAGTCATCGGCGCCGGATATTGGGGCAAGAATATCGTGCGAAATTTTCTGGCCCTGGAGGCCTTGACCATGGTCTGCGACCCCGACCCCACCGTCTGCAGCACGGTGGCCCACACCTCACCAGGGGTCAAGACCTGCGCCCGGTTTGCCGACGTCCTCAATAATCCCGACATCGAGGCGGTGGCCATCGCCACTCCGGCAGTGTCCCACTACCAGATTGCCAAAGAGGCCCTCACGGCCGGCAAAGATGTCTTCGTGGAGAAACCCCTGGCCTTGCAGGTAAGCGAAGGGCAGGAACTGGTGGAGCGGGCCGAAAGATCCGGCCGGATCCTCATGGTGGGCCATATCCTTCAGTATCATAGCGCCATTCAGACCCTGAAAAATCTAGTGGTAAGCGGGGAGTTGGGAAAGATCCAATATATCTATTCCAACCGGCTCAACATTGGCAAGATCCGCACTGAGGAGAACATCCTGTGGAGCTTTGCCCCCCACGACATCTCCGTCATCTTGGAACTCCTCGAAGAGATGCCCGGGCAAGTGAGCGCCCATGGGGCTCCCTACCTACAACACAATGTCGCCGACGTCACCATGACGATCCTGGACTTCCCCAGTGGGGTCAAGGGTCACATCTTCGTGAGCTGGCTCCACCCCTTCAAGGAACAGATGTTGGTGGTGGTGGGTGATAAAAAGATGGCCGTTTTCGACGACGTCTCCAAGGACCGTAAGCTGGTGCTCTATCCCCACCGCATCGACTGGATCGAAAGGCTGCCTGTGGCCCGAAAGGCCGAAGGGGAAGTAGTGCCTTTGGCCGGTACCGAGCCGTTGCGGGAAGAATGCGCCCATTTCCTGGATTGTGTGCGGCATCGGCGCCCGCCCCGCACCGACGGCCGGGAGGGGTTGCGTGTTCTGAAGGTCTTGCAGGCCTGTCAAATCTCCTTGGATCAGAAAGGGCTGCCGGTGACCCTGGCCTCGGAGTCCCTCACAACGGCTGCGGCCGACTACTTCCGCCATCCCACGGCGGTGGTGGATCAGGCCAGCCAGATCGGCGCCGGCACCAAAATCTGGCACTTTTCCCATGTGCTGAAAGACTGCCAGATTGGAGAACGATGCAACATCGGCCAGAACGTGGTCATCGGCCCGGGAGTCACCGTGGGTACAGGCTGCAAGATTCAGAACAACGTCTCGGTCTATCAGGGCGTCACCCTGGAGGACAACGTCTTTTGCGGACCCTCCATGGTCTTCACCAACGTCTTCAATCCCCGGGCCCATATTCGCCGCATGGATGAAATACGCCCCACCCTGGTGAAAACCGGCGCCACCATCGGCGCCAATGCCACCATCGTCTGCGGCACCACGATCGGCCGCTATGGATTTGTGGGAGCCGGAGCGGTGGTCACCCGGGACGTGCCCGACCATAGTTTGGTGGCGGGAAATCCCGCCCGCCAAATCGGCTGGATGTGCGTTTGCGGCACCAAACTGACCGAGCAGTTGGCCTGCCCGGAGTGTGGACAGCGCTACACCTCTTTTACCGGCGGCCTAAAGCCGCAAGTCTAAATCTAATCGGGGTTAACACTCACTGCCCTCAATACAGTTCTTGGAGTTATCTGACATTTCAGACACTAAGGAAGGTTTTCATGGAAGCAGCCAAGCGGATTGATTTTATCGATCTCAAGGCCCAACAGCAGGCCATTTCCCCGCAACTCATGGACCGGATCGCCCGCGTCCTGACTCACGGGCAGTATATCATGGGACCGGAGGTCAAGGAGCTGGAGGAGCGCCTGGCCGCCTACGTGGGGGTCAAACACGCCGTGTCCTGCTCATCCGGCACCGACGCCCTCCTCATGCCTTTGATGGCCTATGGCGTAGGACCGGGCGACGCCATCTTCACCACGCCGTTCACCTTCATCGCCACCGCCGAGGTTATTCAGCTTCTGGGAGCCACACCGGTCTTCGTCGATATCGATCCCCAGACTTTTAATATCGCCCCTGACCTGCTGGCCAAGGCCATTGCCGGTCTGGGTCAGCAGGCCCGGACCCAGGGACTCAAACCCCGGGGTATCATCCCGGTGGACCTTTTTGGGCAACCGGCCGACTATGACCGAATCAATGCCCTGGCCAAAGAATACGGCCTTTTCGTTTTAGAGGACGCGGCCCAATCCTTTGGCGCCACCTGGCACGGAAAAAAGGCTTGCAGCCTCGCGGACGTGGCCGGGACGTCCTTCTTTCCCGCCAAACCGCTGGGCTGCTATGGCGATGGGGGAGCCATCTTCACCGACAACGATCAGCTTGCCGACACTATGCGGTCAATCCGGGTGCACGGCAAGGGCACCCACAAGTACGACAACGTCCGGATCGGCCTGAACGGGCGGATGGACACCCTGCAAGCGGCCATTGTCCTGGCCAAGCTGGAAGTTTTTGATCAGGAAGTAAAAGACCGGCAACGGGTGGCAGAGCAATACAGCCAGGCGCTGAAAGACGTAGTGACGGTCCCCTACGTAGCCCCGGACTGCACCTCGGTATGGGCGCAATACTCGGTGCTGAGTGAGCAGCGGGAGGCCCTGCAGAAAAGATTACAGGCCGCCGGAGTCCCCACTGCGGTATATTATCCCCTGCCCCTCCACCTGCAAGGGGCCTTCTCGCATTTGGGTTACCGGGAAGGCGATTTTCCCGTCAGTGAAGATGCGTCCCGGAAGATCTTCAGCCTGCCCATGCATCCGTATTTGGAACCGGCTGATCAGCAGAGGATCATCGCGGCCTTCACCGGCTGAGTGGCAAGGGACGCTGCCGTGTCCCATCTCTTTAAGGATCTCCGGAATTGATGGCGATTGGCTATGAAGATAGTGACCATTGTCGGCGCCAGGCCACAATTCATCAAGGCAGCCGTGGTTTCCCGGGCGATCCGGGAATATAATCAGTCGCGGCACGCCCCCTCCCACCGCCTCACCGAGATCATCGTGCACACCGGCCAGCACTATGACGACAACATGTCACAAGTTTTTTTTGATGACCTGGACATCCCCAGGCCCGACTATGATCTCGGCATCGGCAGCCTCCGTCACGGGGCCATGACGGGCAGGATGATGGAGGAGACCGAAAAGGTTCTCCTCCAGGAAAGCCCGGACTGGGTGGTGGTCTACGGCGACACCAACTCCACCCTGGCAGGAGCGCTGGCCGCCGCCAAGCTCCATGTCCCCGTGGCCCATGTGGAAGCCGGCCTGCGTAGTTTCAACCGCCGGATGCCGGAGGAAATCAACCGCGTCCTTACGGACCATGTGGCGTCGTTACTCTTCTGCCCCACCGACCAATCGGTGGCCAATCTGCGGCGGGAAGGTTTTGAACGTGTCGTTAATCTCCATCCTTTGACTGCGGGGCCGGAAGCCGCAGCGATCCTTGAGGACCGGGGCTTGTCCCTGAAGTCCGCCGACAATGGTGATCCCATCGTCTGTAAGGTCGGGGACGTGATGTACGACGCGGCGCTCTATTATGCCCCGCGGGCCGAGCAGCGCAGCCGTATCCTGGAAGAACTGGGCATAACGCCTGGCCATTACGTTCTGGCCACTATCCATCGGGCGGAAAACACGGATGATCCCCGACGCTTGGCGGCCATCTTTCAGGGTTTGGCCTTGGCGGCTGAACGGTTGCCGGTGGTGCTGCCCCTCCACCCGAGAACCCGGCAGGCTTTGGCTCAGGAAGGTATGGATTTCGGCCCGGACACGGGGTTGATTCTCATCGAGCCGGTGGGGTATCTGGATATGGTCCGCCTGGAAAAAAACGCCCGGGTCATTGTCACCGATTCGGGGGGGGTGCAAAAAGAGGCCTATTTCTATGGCGTCCCTTGCATAACCGTGCGGTCAGAGACCGAGTGGGTGGAGTTGGTGGAGGCGGGGTGGAACTGCCTGGTCGCGAGCGATGATCCCGGCGTAATCGGCCGGACCATATGTGAGACAGCCGAGGCGGGACCCAGGACGGAAATCCGCCCCCCACTCTATGGCGACGGCTTCACCGGCAAGAAGATTTTGAGCCTGTTACTGGCCATGATCATGGGGTAATCCTCATTCCTCGAGACCTGACTGGAATCAGTGGAATAGCTCTGGCATGGAAAAGAGGGGGGCTCGCTGCTGCTTGGAATGAAAAAAGGGTATGCCATGGGGTGCAAAATGAATTCTCCTGCTCTGGATGATTTCACCCCTGAGATGTACCACGTGCTGCAAATATTTTCCCGGGCGCGAACTCATGCCCTGAGTTTGATGAAACGGGCTGTATGTCCAGCCAGCCCCCTTAGGCATAATCAGGCTAAACGTGAGACCTAAGTGCTGACCATTGTGACCGAGTCGGCGGAAACCACTTGGTTGATCTTTATCTTAGAGGAATTTAAGCGGATCAACCGAGCTGATTTTGCTATCCGGGTCTTATCCCTAGGCGAGGTTAGCGACGAGGACAAGGTCATCTTTTACACCGGGGAATACTCCCGGGGATGTTGCATACCCAACAGATCAAGCCTGGAGCGACCAAACAGCCGGATGCACTGGCTTGACAGCGATCTCTTTGTCATGGCAGACACCCTGACGGATGACGCCCGGTTTGCCGTGCCGTACGATCTGTTGTATAACGCCTTTGTCTTTCTTTCCCGCCGAGAAGAATACTTCACCGAAAAAAATGGGGGGCGAATTCATAGTTACAGCCGGCGACACCCGCGCCAGGACCTGGCCACCTTTGGCAGTCCCGTCGTGAATCACTTGTTTGACCGGCTGGAAGACCTTATTGTCAGGCAGTACCCGGAGCTGAAGTTTAGAGGGGCCGAACCGCCGGTGATCGAGTGGTCCCATGACGTGGACTATTTGGAGAAGACCGTGCAGCTGCGGCTGAAACAAACGGCTCTGAACGGGGGGAAACTCCTGGGGGAGTGGCTCTCCCCGTCCCGAGCCGTCAAACAACTAGCCGAGACCCTCAGTTTTTTGCTCTTTCCCGCCCAGTACTGGTGTTGGGACTATTGGGAAGCCCTGGAAAAAAAGTGGCGGCAGCGTTCCGTGTTTTATGTCTACATAGCTGCCGGCAAGAAAGATCTGCTGAACTGGCTGCTTGATCCTTCTTATGATGTGGCGGCAAGTCCTAAAATCCAGGAGAAATTGCGTTATCTGCGGGGCGAAGGGTTCGAGGTCGGTCTGCACGGCAGTATCCGGAGCGCCACCGACGAAGAGCAACTGATTAAAGAAAAGACGTTGTTACAGAACGTCCTGGGTGAGGAAGTCATAAAAATCCGCCAACACTGGCTCCGCTATGAAGAACGGCGGACTCCGGCGTTACACAGCCGATATTTTCAGTTCGATTCGACGCTGGGGTGGAACGACCGGATGGGGTTCCGCAGCGGCTGCGTCAGCCGCCACCGTCATTTCGATCATGGTCAGAACAAACCCTATCGCCATCTCATTACGCCGCTGATCATTATGGATTCACATATCTACGGTCCGGTGAGGCAAAGAGAGGCTCTGAGCCAGACGGGATTGGCGCTCATCAAAATTCTCAGCCGGTTTAAAACGAGTTATGTGTCGATCAACTGGCATCAAAGAGTGTGCAGCCCCGAGTACCAGTGGCAGGCATATTATGAGAAGCTCTTGACCTTATAATTTCTACCGGGTTGCAAGCAAAGGGTGTTACAAGCTCTTGCAAGATCTCTTTTTTAATGTTTGATTGGACCGTAGGGGTATAGCCAAGGCATTGAAAAAGAGAGATTCCCCGGCTACGCTCGGAATAACAAAAAGGTTAATAAGGGTTTTTAAAATAAGTTCTCGTGTTGTGTCCCAGGAATAAAATATAAAAATAGGCTTAGGGCTTAAGGATATGTGGAGGGGGTAACGCATCACCACAAACGCCATGGCACTACCACACTGTTCGCTGCCCTGGATATCTCCTCTGGCCAGGTGCTTACCCAATGCAAGCCTCGCCACCAGCATCAAGAATTTCTCCAGTTCTTAAAACAAATTGAGGCCAATGTGCCCAAAACCTCGAAATTCACTTGGTTGGCGATACCTATGCCACCCATAGACACGAGACGGTCAGACGGTGGTTAGCAGCACGGCCGCGCTATTACATTCATTATACGCCACCCTATGCCTCGCGGCTTAATCAAATGGAAATCTGATGCCACATCATTACCCAAAAAGCTATCCGTCGGGGAACATCCCGCCGTGTCAATGATGGCCGATAAGCGCCGGGCCGCCGGTTATCGGCATCAGGGGTATTGCCCATCCACCGTCTGCGTTGTTGGTGGTAGTCCGGAACTGAATCCATGCTGAGCCCGGAAGGACCGAGACATATTTCCGTGGTTAATGCGGAGGAACTGGATCAGGGATCGGTGGAGGAATACATTGCCCACCATCCTGAGAGCACGGTTTATCATACGTTGGCCTGGCGTAAAATTTTCTCCGGGAGTTTCGGTTACCGGTCATGGTGGCTGGCGGCGATAACGCCGGAGAATAAAGGCATCGTCGGAATATTACCCGTTTTGCTCGTCAGGTCGCCTTTTTCGTGCCGATTAGTATCCGTGCCGTTCCGGGACCGGGGTGGGGCCCTGTGGTCTTCTCCCGAGGCTTTTCTGGTACTGGTGAGGCATGCCCAGGGACTGGCCGCGGAAAACGGCGCCCGGTTCCTCCAGTTAAAGCATATCCGGCCCTATCCCGCGGAGTTGGTGCAGGCGTGCGGCCTGAGAGAGAGCTGGTACTGGATAAACAGCACAGTGGATTTGCGTGGCCTGGATCGGGAAATACTCTGGAAGAAGATCGGGCAGAAGACGCGCAATATGATTCGCCAGGCAGAACAGGCGCAGCTAACCTTCCGGGAGGTAACGGATGAGAGCGACGGCTTAATTACCTGGTACGGCTTACACTTAGAAACGCAGCAGCGGCTGGGGATCCCGCCCTTCCCTTTACGTTTCTTTCGCAATATGCTGCAGGAATTAAGGCCGGCCAGGGCGGTTAAACTCTTCCTGGTGGCAGGCAAACAGGCACCCCTGGCAGCTACGATTGTTTTATTGCATCACCGCACGGCAATTTATGGATACTCGAGTTCGGCCACTCAAGCCCAACTCTGGCGCCCCAATGATTTTATGTTGTTTAATGTTTTTCAGTGGTTGCTGGAGCACGGCTATGAGGAATTTGATCTGGGCAGCGACGCTCCGAGTCAGTCGGGGCTGCTTTTTTTCAAAAGGAAGTGGCTTGCCCGGCAGGCGCAAATTCCGGTGTACAGCTCGGGGAATTATAATCCGGTCCTGTCGGACAGCTCCGACCCGAAATATCTTCCCCTGCGCCAGATCATGAGCCACACGCCAATCCCCCTGTTACGACTGTTGGGGAATATGGTCACGAAATTTTTTGGCTAGCAGCGGTTTCAAAACCTCCCCTGCCTTGTCTTATTGATGGGGGCAGGTAGGTAACGGCAGGGGAAAAGAGGGATTCTGCGCTATCCCCGAATGACAGAAAGGTGGCCAAGCTGAGTTGGCTGGGGCAGGGTGTTCCCCAGTACTAACGTTGGCACGAGGGGAAAATGAGTTCTCACAACCGGGAAAGAGGCAATACAGGGGGCGCCACCGTCGCATGATAGAGCGCTATACCCCGGGAATTCACCCGGCCTCCTGGCTACGGTGGTTTTTCCAGACCCATGGCACTGGTTCCGGGGGTGACCGCATTAGTCCCCGAAGCAGCGGTTTTCAAGGCAACCACTCGTATTTCCTTATAAACGCCAGAACGGGATTATATGAGTATTGTCGGCATGTGAAGGAGGTTGTCGGCAATGGCACGGTGTTGATGCCGGCGCAAATATGTCCGGTGGTGACCCACACCGTGGTATCCGCCAGCTTGGGGGTTAAATTCGTCGATGCCGACCTGGTTTATCCCACGCCCTCGCCGGGACAATATCGGGCCGCGCTGGATGATGACACTGTCGGCGTGATTATTTCGCCCTTGTACGGTTACCTCCAAAAAGACTGGCAGGACCTGTTCCCCTTACCCCGTGGCGTCAGAATAATCCTTGATCTGGCCCAGGGTTTTTTCTTGACGCCGCACCTGGACCCTCGGTTGCTGGAACAGGCTGACGCGGTCCTATTCAGCTTTGCGCTCGGAAAAGGTTTCGATACCGGCGGAGCATTGCTGTATACTTCTAATAACCTGCCGTTATCAGGAATAACTTCCGTATCCAGGGCCTTTTTTTTACAGACTCTGGGGCGAGCCCTGATTTTGCGCTCCCTGATCATGAGTAAGACGTATGGATTTTTTCTGCAAAGACTCGATGAGGCCGTCGACGCCGACAAGGAGTGCCACGGAAACCAGATCTCCCGCCAGCTGGCGCCTTCTGACCTGATATGCTTGTGGGAGGATAAACTCGAGGCGGTGAACCGGGACATTCACAGAGCCCAGGCCCGGGCGGTAGAAATCGGGGCCCTTCCCCTGGTCAGCCGTGCCGTTGCCGATCAAACCTTTTTTGATCCCCAGGCCATGCACCTGCGCCAGATCATCCGATGCCGGGATCAGTTCTTACGCGATCGAATCCTCACGGAGCTGAAAAATTACTCCATCGATTGCGCCCCGGCCGGAGAGCCGTTACCCTCGGAATATTTCGGGGATGGAGGCACCTATCCCAACGCTGCCGCCTTCAGACAGGAGGCCCTGCGGTTACCGTTTTTGGGGCGTCTGCCGGAAAAGAAGTTCCATTCTCTGAAACAGCAATTGGAAAAGGCCCTTGGCAAATACCTACCTCACTGAGTTTGAGCTGGTAGTCAGGCAAGCGATCTCGCGCTGGAACCGTGATCCGGCCTCCCCGTCCCGGGGGTCTTTTGACCGCAAATTCTGGGGCTGGAAATTTAAGGACTTTAGCGATGCCACGCTCCAATATGCGGTCAAACCGGCGCTGGAATATTTTCTCCGGGAAGGGACGACGGAAGTAATCCCGGCCTGGTTGACGGATTATGTCCGTTTTCTGCAAGCGATCCAGCTGGCGGACGGCAGTTTTAATCAGTGTTATCCCTTTGAACGGACGCCGGGAGTGGTATACGATGTCTTCCCCGCGCTCATTTCCGTCCATCAGAGCCCGTACCTCACTTCCCAGGATCGGCACGCCCTGGAAGGCATAATTCAGCGGGCGTTGGACTACGTGTTGCGCAGCGAAGAAAAACACGGAGAAATTGCCAATCATATCGCCTCTTATGCGTACGCGCTGTTCCTCTATGATGAACATTACCGGGAGGCGCGGGCCCGGAGGCGTGGGGAGGACTATTTAGTTCGCCTGTTGGCGCTGATGGACAAAAACGAGGGTTGGTTCCAGGAATATCGCGGCCCTGACCCGGGTTATCAGACCAGGACCATGCGTTACCTGGCGAAGTGCGCCCTGCTGTTAAACGCTCCCGAGATCTGGGAGGCCTTGCAGAAATCGGCGGATTTTATGGAGGCCACCCTGATGCCCGACGGATCTGTCCACCCCATGTTGGGAACGCGGGCCACGGCGCTCTTGTATCCTTCCGGTTTTGAGGTTTTGGGGGCCCATGAGGCGTCGTATTTGGGCTTGGCCCGGCGGGTCAGAAGTGCCTGGGACCGCGGTCTGGTCCCCTTGCCGTCGTGGCTGGATTTCGACAATGCCATCAGGTTGGCGGACGACGCCCTGGACGCCGCGGAGGCGGTGCAGGCCCAGGCGCAGGACTCCGGTGGCGGGCCGGTCCAGGAACCCCCGGAAGAGGCGTATGCATTAAGTGAAGACCTCTCCGGACCACCAGAAACCGGGCAAACGGTGACCGATTTTTCCCGGGCCGGCATCATGATCGTGCGCCACCCCCGGTACCGCTTGTATCTGGGGTATCGTTTAGGGGGAGTGGTCATCGTCTACGGAAGGCACCACGGCCATTGGGACCTGCTCCATGAGGACAGCGGCTATCTCCTGAGGGTGTCCCGGGGAGAACAGAGCTGGGTAACCCGCCAACCGGATTCCGGCCGCCTGGTGGCCTCAACCCGGGACCGTCTCGTGGTCCAGGCCGGGTTCTTCCAGTCCCTGCATGACGAACTCACGCCCTGGCGATTTTTGTTACTAAGGTGCTTGAATCTGACCATATTGCGCAGCCAATGGCTGGGTGACGTATTTCGCAGGATCGTCGTCCGCCATCTTATGACGGCGCGGCAGCAGTCGCCCTATACCTTGCGACGGGAAATCAGGCTGACTGACGAGACCATCACGGTGAATGATCACATATCCCCAAAGGCAGGGTCCCCGGGAGCGCCGCCGGGCAGTCTCTTTTTTGGCCGGCGGATCACCGGCATGCATATGGCAAGCGCCCGTTATTTTCAGTCCCAGGAACTCAAGGCCCTACCCGTGGCCTGGCTGCAAGAGGTCAGGTGGTCTGGGCCGGGAGAAGCGCATCAAGAGGTTACCATACCTTTGGGGTGACTTAAACGCCGCCGGCCTTCCGGGAGCATTGTACCCCGGCGTCTGGCTCGCAAAATTATTAATGAAAAAAAACTGGACTTAAAGACAACCCCCATGCTCGACGAATTGAAAAAGGCCTTTTCCGCCAAAAAACACGCCGGAGTCAGCAACCGGCTGTCTTTTCCGGTGCTGGTGCGTCAAGCCCTGCCTTTCCTTATCAGCCCAGGAGGCTACGCCCGCCCCCCCCTCACCGTTTACTGGGGGATAAACAGCACCTGCAACCTGGCCTGCAAGATGTGCGATGTGGGCATGGCCAACAAGGATTCCAACTTTTTCAAAAACCTGCGCCTGGATGGCTCCCGCCAGGACATACCTTTGGAGAAGTTTACCGCCGTCATAGATGAAGTGGCCGCGTATCGGCCCATGATTTCCATCACCAGCACCGAACCCCTGCTCTATCGACAACTCAGTGAGGCGATTGCCTACACCAAGGGAAAAGGCTTAGAAATTTCCGTAACGACGAATGGCTACCTCCTGCCGCGTCTGGCCGAGGAACTGGCCCAGGCCGGGCTCTCCCGGCTCAATGTCAGCATCGACGGGCCGCCGGAGGTGCATAACCTTATCCGGGGGCGCCGGGACAGCTTTCAACGGGCCACCGAAGGGGTCATCCTGTTTAAAGAAGCAGCCCGGCGCCGGGGGCTGCAGCTAGAGGCCTTATGCGCCTTCACCATCACCAACCTCAATTTCACGAAGCTGGTGGAGTTTGTCGAGGCCATTGCCCCGATTCCCTTTGATCGGGTTATCTTCGGGCACATGACCTTCATTACCCCGGAGATGGCCAGGGTGCACAACGAGATCTGGGGGGACCGGTATCCGGCCTCGCCGAGCTGCATCAATGAGGTGGCCACCCCGTTTCAACTGGATACCGAGGTACTGAATCAGCAGATCCAGGAAGTGATCCGGCGCCAGGACCCGCGGATCATCTTCCTGCCGCATCTGGGGTCGGAACAGCTCCGGACGTACTATCACCGGCCGATGGAATTTATCAGCCGCTCCCGGTGCATGGTGAACTGGTTTATCGCCGAGATCATCGCGAGCGGCGAGGTCATACCGTATACGCGCTGTTTTCATCTCAGTTTCGGCAATATCCACGAGCAAAAATTCATGGACATCTGGAATGGTGAAAAGATGCGGGCCTGGAGGCGGGAATTGCGACGGCGGCGGCGGTTTCCGGCCTGCAGCCGCTGCGACCAATGCGCGTAAGTATCTTCAGATTATTGTAAAGCTCTCATTTTGCGTCTGACTGACCGCGGGGGTACGGCAAAGGCATGGAATAGAAGGATTCCTGGCATGACTCGGAATGACAGATAAGGAAGGCTGAAGGGGGGCCGGGGAACGAGCCGTTCCATCATGAAAGCTTGGCGGGCACGGCCCGCCCTATGAAGTGAGGCCACAGTGATAGGGACGCCGGCTAGTTTTATGCCGCGTTAAGGGGACGATGTTTCAAGAGAAATTATTTCTTTCCCGGCTGCTGCCGGAGTCGTGCAAGAAAGTCCTGTTTGGGGACCGGAGCCGCTATGGCCTGGAGATCAACCGGGATGACCCGGATTGGTGCCACTGGCAACAGGTTATGTCTGACGCCTATGCCGAAACCCAGCAGCAGGGGATCGGGGACAAGGTGTGCCGCCTGGCGTACGGGGTGGTGGAAAAAATCGATTTTCAGGATCAAGAGGTGTTGGAGATCGGCCCGGGGACTATCCGGCACCTGGAGCAGATGACGGGGCGACCCAAAAATTACACCATCTGCGATGTCTCTCGGGAGTTTTTGCAGGAGGCGGAAGCGCAATTGCGGGCCGCGGCCATTCCGTGCACGCAGGTGTTGGTGGACCGGGAGAGGCCCTGGCAGCTGCCTTTTGATGAGGCCCATTTCGATACCGTGATCACCTTTTTTTCCCTGGAGCACTTATTTCCCTTGGATAATTTTCTGCGCGAGATCAGCCGGGTGATCAAACCGCACGGGCGGATTGTCGGCGGCATCCCCTGTGAGGGAGGTCTGGCCTGGGGGCTGGGACGCTTTCTGACCTCCCGGCCTGCCTTAATCCAACGTTACCGGGTCAACTATGACAAGATAATTTGTTGGGAACATCCTAATTTTGCTGACTTTATACTCTCCCGGCTGTCTTGCTATTTCAACAAAGAATATCTGAGACTGTATCCCTTTCCTGGCCTGCCGTTAGATATTAATCTGGTCGCAAGTTTTATTTTCGCGAAGAAATGGTCGCTCGCCGTCCCGACGAGGAAATCATAGGATTTTGCCTTCAAGCTTCTCTTCTTACTGCTTGACTGACCTTAGCGGTATGTACAAGGCATTGAAAAACAAGGGTTTCCCGCACAGGACCGGAATGACAAATAGGGCTAATATAGGGTTTTGAAATGAGTTCCCGCGATATGACGGCGACGGGGCATAAGCGCTGCATAAACGATTATTTTTAATCCAGGTAAGATGACTGCCCGCCTCCAGCAGCTCGGCAAAGACTCTTTAATCTACGGGATTGGCGGCATCATCTCGCGAGGGGTGGGGTTTTTTCTCATTCCCGTTTACACACGCGTCTTTACCCCGGCAGAATACGGCACCATAGAAATGCTCAATGTTCTCAGCAGCTTTTTGGGGGCGCTGCTGGTGATGGGGATGGATGTCTCCCAAGGTTATTATTATTTTGAACAGAAAAAATACGGGCCCAAGGCCCAGGCGCAGATTATCAGCGCCGTATTGCACTGGAAACTCGTCTGGGGAACGGGCATCCTGACGGCCGCGGTCATCTGCTGGTCCCCGTTGAACGCGTTGTTTTTTAACGGACAGCTGACCTGGAGTTATTTTTTGGTCAGCTTTACAGGGGTGTTCTTTTTCCAGATAATGATTCAGGGTGCCGAGGTCTTGCGACTGCTTGACCGCCCCCGGGGTTTTATCGGTTTGGAGTTAGGGCAGACCTTGATTTCCGCTGCCCTGATCTTATGGTTCGTAATCAGCTTCGATCTCGGTATCCTGGGATTTATCTGGGGAGTGCTGCTGGGGGCCGTGGTGTCCACCCTGGCGGGCTGGTGGGGTATCCGGGATCACCTGATCTGGTCCCGAGAGTGCTGGAGGTGGTGGCCGCGGTTGATGAAATTCAGTGCGCCCCTGGTTCCCAATGTTATTCTGATCTACCTGCTCAACAGTTGCGACCGCTGGTTTGTCAGCCACTACAAAGGTCAGGGGGCTTTAGGGCTGTATGCGGTGGGGGCCAAGTTCGCCCTGCTGATTTACATCGGTGCCAACATGTTTCGGCTGGCATGGTGGCCGGTGGCCCTGGATGCCATGCACAGTGAGGACGGTCCGGAGCTCTTTCGGACCATGGCCAGGCTGTACTTAGGCGTGGGCACCATAGCCGTGGTCCTGATCACGCTCATGTCGCCTTATATCCTGACCTGGTTGACCACCCCGGTGTATGCCCCGGCCTATCCGATCATTGGGATTCTCTCCTGGTATGCCGTTTTTTTCGGATTCTACCTGATCGGCGCCGCCGGTATCCTCAAGAGCGAAAAAACCTTTATATCTCCCGTGCTCATCGGAGTGGCGGTGGTGTGCGATCTACTTCTCAATTATTTTCTGGTGCCGGTTTTCGGGGGGGTGGGGGCCGCCTTGTCCACCTCGACGGCATTCGGCATCTGGATAATTCTGGCGGTGTGCATCAGTGAACGGCTGTGGCCCGTGCATCATAGATTTGTTATTTTGATCAGTCAATTACTCATAGGTATTATGGCATGTGTGTTCATACTATATTCCTACCATTATCAGCTTAACAGGTTGTTTCCTTTGCTGATTACCTCGGTAACGATTGTTATTTTGGCAATTTTGAGTGTCTCACGGAGCCAAGTGAAAATGATCAAGAACGTATTTAAGGGCCTCATGCCTGCCGAATAAATCGTGTGCAGACTAACGCCGGCTGAACAAGAAACGCCGGCAGTGGGCTTGAGGATAAGTCGGCAGGTAACTTCAACCTGTTTTAAAACCTCATTTTTCTGTGATTGACCGGCCGAAGTGGTATTGAGAAGGCATTGCACAAGAGAGATCCTTTGGGTCCACCCGGAATGACACATAAGGTTAACTGAGGGGTTATGAAATAAGTGATCACCGTAAGGAAAAACCATAACCGTCGGTGGCCCCCGCAGACCTGAGTCCTGCACAGGGGGGAACCGCGGTCTCATGGAGTGAGGGAAAAGAAGCGTACTGCCCATATCCGGCGTGTTCTCGAATAACGCCCGGGTCGGGTAGGAGATATCATTGTAGGGGGAAAAGATGGAACTGTCAGGAAGCAGAATCCTCGTTATCGGCGGCGCGGGGCTGATCGGCTCCCATGTCGTGGAAGAACTCCTTAAAGAAGATGTCCGGGAAGTCATCATCTATGACAATTTTTGTCGGGGAACAAAAGAGAATCTGGAACAGGCTCTCAGAGACACGCGGTGCCGCGTATATGAGATTGGCGGCGATATTCTCCAGACCGACATCCTGAACTCCGCCATGCAGGGCATCGATGGGGTCGTACACTTGGCCGCCCTGTGGTTGCTGCAATGTTACGAATTCCCCCGGGCCGCATTTGATGTCAATGTCAGGGGCACCTTTAATGTTTTGGAGGCCTGTGTGGCGAACAAGGTCAAAAGGCTGGTGTATTCATCCTCGGCTTCGGTCTATGGCGACGCCGTGGAAGAGCCCATGACAGAAAATCATCCTTATAATAATTGGACTTTCTATGGGGCCAGCAAAATCGCGGGGGAGCACATGTTTAAGTCCATGCATAACCGCTATGGTTTGCAGGGCGTCGGTCTGAGATATATGAATGTTTATGGTCCCCGCCAGGATTATAAAGGCACGTATGTTGCCGTGATGATGAAAATCCTGGATAATATCGACAGAGGCATGTCTCCGGTGGTCTTTGGGGACGGCAGTCAATCATATGATTTTATTTATGTGGGAGATGCCGCCCGGGCAAACGTCTGCGCCCTGAAAAGCGATGTGCCCTTTGGGTTTTATAACGTCGGCCGGGGTATCAAGACTTCCATCAAAGAGCTAACCGAGCTGCTCCTCGATCTGACGGGCTCCGATTTGTCCATTGCCTATGAACCCGCCGGGCAGACCTTTGTCACCAATCGGGTGGGAGATCCTTCCGCCGCAGCCAGGGATTTGGGGTTTACCTGGAAGGTGGACCTAATAGGGGGCTTTCAGCGTCTCATCGAGTGGCGTCGGCACCATATGGGGACGTCTTCCTGAGACAAGCCATTTCACAATCTCTCTTTTTCGGGTTTGACTGACGGCAGCGTTACAGCCAAGGCAGAAAAAAAGAGAGATCCCCTGCATTCGCATGGAATGACAAAAAAGTTCATACCGAGGCTTTGACATGGGTCCCCTTAACCAACCGGATACTCCCGAGGCACGGGGGCTGAGGTCTGGCTGCCGGAAAGATAACGCGGTCAGCGGTTCCGGATGGCCTCGGCCCTCTTCCGGGTCCGGCACGCCAGCCGGGGACAGTGACGTCGGTTTGCCTTAACCATGGGACACTATCTTGGCGTTTCGAATGGGTAACTGCAGTTGCCACGGGATGGTAACGTATCGATATGTGCGGCATAGCAGGAATATTTAATCTGACCGGGGAGCCGGTGTCCCCGGTTTTGCTCCGTCGGATGACCGATGCCATAGCCCATCGGGGGCCGGATGGTGAGGGGTTTTATATCGACAGTTTCATCGGCCTGGGACATCGGCGCCTGGCCATCCTCGATCTTTCCCCCACCGGGCACCAGCCCATGATCACCCCGGACGGCCGGTTTGCCATTGCATACAACGGCGAGGTTTATAACTTCAAGGAATTAAGGGATGAACTGGCTCAACTGGGACATGTCTTCCACTCCCGCTCCGACACCGAGGTGGTGTTGCGGGCCTATGTGGAGTGGGGGGAGGATTGCGTTCTTCACTTCAACGGCATGTTCGCGTTGGCAATCTGGGATAAGACCCGTCAGCAAATCTTTCTGGCCAGGGACCGCTACGGCATCAAGCCTCTCTATTACAGCTTTGTCGGGAATACGTTGCTATTTGCCTCCGAGCAGAAATCCATTGTGATCCATCCGGGATTCCGCAAGGAAATCGATCTCGAGGCACTGGTCGAGTATTTTACTTTCCAAAATATCTTTACCAATAAGACCTTTTTTAAGGGGGTCAGTTTATTTCCCTCCGGCTCCTTCGCGTGTCTGCCCTTGGGATCAACTTTGCGGGAATTGTCAGTAACCCGCTATTGGAATTATGCCTTTCGGGAACCTGACCAATCCGCCGATGAACCGGAGTATCTGGAGGAATTAGACCGGCTGTTTCGCCAGGCGGTGATACGACAGCTCGTGAGCGACGTCGATGTGGGGGCCTATTTGAGCGGCGGGATTGATTCGGGGTCGATAACTGCCGTCGCCGCCACCCAGTTGCCGTATATCAAGACCTTTACGTGTGGATTCGACCTTCATTCCGCCTCGGGGCTGGAGATGGCTTTTGACGAGAGGGAAAAAGCCGAACTCATGTCGTACCTGTTCAAAACCGAGCATTACGAGATGGTTTTGAAAGCCGGAGATATGGAGCGGATCATCCCCAGCGTGGCCTGGCATCTGGAAGAGCCCCGGGTGGGGCAGAGTTATCCCAACTATTATGTCGCCCAACTGGCATCTAAATTTGTGAAAGTCGTTTTATCCGGCTCCGGAGGCGATGAAATGTTCGGGGGTTATCCCTGGCGCTATTATCGCGCCGCGGTAAATGACGACTTTGACCAATATGTGGATAAATATTATAAATTTTGGCAGCGGTTGGTATCCCCGGAGGAAATCCAGGATATGTTCAAGCCGACCTGGTCCGGGGTTAAGCATATTCTGACCCGGGATATTTTCAAGAAGGTCTTCATGCAGCATGAACACAGGTTAGAGAGTGCCGCGGACTATATAAACCATTCTTTGAACTTCGAGGCCCGCACCTTTCTCCATAGCCTGTTAATCGTTGATGACAAGTTGAGCATGGCCCATGGCCTGGAAACCAGGGTGCCGTTTCTGGATAATGATCTGGTTGATTTTGCCATGCAGGTGCCCATCCGGATGAAATTACGCAATCTCACCGAAGTGGTCCGTCTGAACGAAAACGACCCTGGACCCAAGACGGCAAAATACTTCCAGAAAACCAAAGATGGGAAATTGCTCTTGCGCAAGGTCCTGTCGAGGTATGTGCCCCCGGAGATTACCCATGCGGAAAAACAGGGCTTTTCCGCTCCCGATGCCCATTGGTTCAAGGGGGAAAGCATTAAATATATTCGGAACACGATCTTCCGGGAGGCCAGGATCTATGACTTCTTAGACAGGGACACCGTGCACCGCCTGACAAATCAACATTTACACGGCATCCAAAATCGTAGATTGTTTATATGGTCGCTTTTGAGTTTTGAGTGGTGGTTAAAGAAATACTTGGTTTAGGGGCAAATACGCTTGAAGAAGGTTTTAGTACTCACCGGTGCCAGTGGATTTATCGGTTCGCATGTCTTCCGGCAGATGACGACGGACGAAAATTGGGAAATTATCCCGGTGGATCAATCCCACGGATTTGATCTGGCAGTCCCCGGCTGGACTAAGGCGCTCCCTGTCAGAGACGTCGACGTTATTATCCATCTGGCCCAATCACGCCATTATAGGGATTTTCCTCAACAGGCCCAAGACATTTACCAGGTCAATGTCGCCAGCACCTTTGAACTGTTGCAGTGGGCCAGGGAACATAAGGCCAGACGTTTCATATTCGCGTCAACAGGGACCGTTTATTCTCCCAGCAGCGGAATTTTGTCCGAATCTTCACCCTGTTCACCGAGCTCCATGTATGCTGCTTCCAAATTGAGTGCGGAATATCTCATGCAGCCCTTCGGGGAATTTTTTGAAATTGTGATCGCCAGATTATTCGGAGTGTATGGGCCCGGGCAAAGACATATGCTCATCGCTGACATGATCGACCGGGTAAGGCAGGGCACGGAAATTCTGTTGGCCGCCGGAGTCGGGATATATTTGACCCCCCTATTTATCGACGATTGCGTCAAGATCTTGGGGGTGCTGGCCCATATTCCCTTACGACAGAGGTCGGTCCTGCTTAATGTTGCCGGGGATGAAACCCTTCCCCTGGCCGGAATCGTGGATACCATTGCGATGAGAGTCAACAAGAAACCGTTGATCGTGCATACCGATGACCGGCCGAGATATTTCCTGGCAGACAATTCATTGTTGAAAACTTACTACAAACATCCGTTATTGCCTTTTAGTCACGGGATCGCTTTGACTATAAATAATATTTAATTTTATTGTCGCGGTAAGCAATGATATCAATTTCAGAAAATATAAATAAATATATTGACATACTATATGTATCAGCAATTTTATTTATTTTTATTGGTAAATATTATTTTAAGATGTTAGCAGTAAATAATTTTTGGCAAATAGGAGCATGGTATCGTTTCTTAGAGCAGCCTTCAGTCGTAGCCCAGACCGGGCTTTTAAACCCATTAGCGTTGGACAGTTATTATAAAACATTGTCAATTTCCTTGGGCCACCAGGCAATATCGAAAATGTATCAATTTTTTGGATTAAGTTGGGGGCTTAGTATTCTTTATATTTTTATTGCAATTTTATTTATTATAGCAGTCTACGCGCTTGCCTATCAAATAAGTAATAGGAAATATATTGCATTTTTTGTAGCTCTGTTGATAACCGCCACCGACACGTTGGCCATGGCCCACGTTGGCGCGGTTGGCCACTTGGGACAGGGTGCCGTGCGCGATTATTTAGCGTTAGTCTTTTTTTTGTTTTCAGTATATTTTCTCTTTGAACACAGTTATTATCTTTGTTGGATATCGTTTCTGATCGGGTTTTTGGCGCATCTCTCGGAGGGGCTCTTTGTTTTTATTATGTTAATGCCGCTGATATATCTAGTAAGTAAAAATATTAAAGTATTGGCTTTTTATTTTCTCTCCATTAGTTTCATAATGTTAGGCCTTTATTTGTATCAATCTCAAAGTGCAGTCCCGTTGAATTGCATTGATTGGCCCCTGTGGTTTAAATGGTGTTATATTTTTAATGGCGGCCATATATTCTGGGATCATAGCATCCATTATCTTATCCCGACATATACATTTTTTTCAGTAGTCATTGCTGGTTTTGGGCTGGCTTGCGCCTGTCCCCGGCAAAATTACTGGGTTATCTTATTAATAATAACATGGTTACTGATTGCCGTCTTGGCGTCATATTTTATTTACTTTAATCCTATGGCTCTGATTTATAAATTAACACCACTTCGCTCGTCAGTTTTTCTTTCTTCGATATTATTAATAATTATTTTTAGTTATCTTGTTAAAACAATTTTTGAAAATAATAATATATTCATAAAATATTTGGCATCATTGGCGATATTGATTATAATATTTGGAAATTTTTCTGGAATATATTTTATATCTTTTATAACCTGTCTTTTGTTGGCCATATCATATAATAATTGGCGCAAGTATTTATATTATTTATTAATGTCTGTTATATGTATATTATTTTTTATCAGTTTAGATGAAATTTGTCAATATGACAATATTAAATTGTTTTTAAAGGCCGGCCTTGTTGTAACAATTATTGTATCAATATATTTCTTATTTAATCATTTAATAATAAGACTTAGTAATAACGATGCCTTTGTTTTTTTAATTTCGTTATTATTAATTATCGGTGTATTAATAGGCCCAGCGAAATACGTTTCTTATCCTAACCAGCAAGAGAAATTGAAATTAAATGAGTTTTTAAACATTAGCCGGATTATCAAGACTCACTCACAGGAAAACGAAGCAGTCCTCATGATTCCTTTAGTTAATATGCCTTATTTAGAGACCACAGCGAATCGCGGTTCAATTTTCCAGTTGCCCAAAGCTGCCTTCGTGTATATGGCCCCCAAATTATTGGCGCCCATGAACGAAGCCTTAAAGGACCTCGGGATCGATATTGCGTCTTTTCACGGAACCTGGTCGAATCTGGTCAGGGAAGTTCCGCAGTTATGGACAAACGCTGTAACTACACAAAAAATCAATATATTAAAAACAAAATACAATGCTTCCTGCCTGTTGACCGTTTCTAACCACATTTTAAATTTGCCGATATTATTTCAAGGGGAATATTTTCGGTTATATTCTTTATCGAAGGTTTTATAGTCTGACGGTATCATTTCCGATTAATTGAAACTTAATTTTGATGGCAACACTATAACATTATGATATAATTATTAAATAAATAGGTAGTCTGGCATACAAGATGAATTTTCTTGCTAAAGATAAAAAGACCTGATAATAATAAGTATAACTGTTCTTAAATCTTAATTGATTTTATGACATATAGGTATCATTGCTGTCCGGTTAACTGAGTGAAAAAAAGTCCGAAAACTCCGGAAATCTGGTACAATGAATTACCCATAACCCATTGACTAGATAGGGAGAATTCGGACTATGGCCCATTGTAACACAATC